>Ga0209489_101966_pt1 | contig 42325 bp, 21 predicted proteins | sample SiratrowhiteBW_FD_187527 | JGI IMG/M metagenome (GOLD analysis project Ga0209489, IMG submission 187527) | Root nodule microbial communities of legume samples collected from California, USA - Siratro white BW (SPAdes) (version 2) | ecosystem: Host-associated > Plants > Roots > Nodule | place... | reverse complement strand
TATATATATATATTTGTATTTGCTATCTTGTTGATAGTTTTTCTTTTAACACAATGTTTTTAGGCATCCTACATAATTGATACCAATTAGAAAAAGAAAATGTTATTCTTATTTTTTTTTTTAAATTTCAATCATAACCATATGTTTAATTATGCTACACACTATATTTTTTCAATATCTATCTTTTCTCGATTGAAAATAACCCTATTTATATGATTTCACATTCTCTAGTTAACTACAATTGATATATCTTTCGAAATAATATTTTGTTTGTTAGTTAATTTTAAGATGTGAAAATGTTATAAGTTAGTCTACGTTGATTATATTCAATGAGCTTGAACCCACCCAACTATCACACTTATTCTATAATCTTTTGACTATTTTAAAATTAAAGAAAAAATGTATTGTTGTCTCCTCCTCTTCCTTGCACAACTTGCATAATATATTTCCGAACCCAACCCTTATTTTAGCCAGATTTACTTTTGTAGGAATTTTATCTAAGAGTACTCTCCAGCCTATGAACATAGCTCATGAAATAGTGTATAAGCTCAAAAGTGCTTTGAATACACTTCTATTTCCCCTCTCTAGTATGTTTTGCAACACAAAATATGTGTACCTAACAGAAAATTGGTCACCACCATCTTCTCTCCGCACTCTTTTGTCTTTACTGACTCTATTAAGGGTTTGGCCTACCACTAGTTGCATTAGTTCTTCTTCCATCTCAACTTCCCAAACATGCCTATCCCTTCTCCATGGAATTTTTCAGTTCCATGTTCCATCCCTCCGGTGACTCATATATCTTACTGTTTTATCATTTGAATTAGAGTGGCAAGTCTTGGAAAGTACTGATTTAATGGTTGATTTCCTACCCACATCCTCCTAAAATTTAATTATTTCACCATACCTAAGTTTCCATTGTATAGAACTATCAAACCAATTTCCTTTGGTTGCCCTTTTTCACAAATTTTACACACATTTTCCACCACCACGGATCACACTTATCTCTATAATTCATTCTTAATTTCCCCCCAGTTCCATATTTATTGGATGATCTCTTTCCATAATCTCTGACCTTCCTCACCTAATTGTCATATCCCACTTTTTGCTAATGATGTTGTATTGAATTTCTTTATATCCCCAATTCTCAATTCTCCTTAGTACTTAAGCTTGCATAATCTTTCCATCTAATCTATACGATCTTACTCTCTTTAGAATCTCACCCCATAAGAAAATCCTTTCCAATTTAATGATCTCCTTATATATACTTTTAGGAGCTTTAAATATAAAAAGATAATATAGTGATAAAGATGAAATGACATATTTGATAAGACAAACTCTTCCAATCAAAGATTATAACATCTTTCCTTTCTAAATGGACAACTTTTTTCTAATTTTCTCTAACACTTCTTTTCAAAGGATTCCCTCCTATTAGCATTTCTAAATACTTAAAAGGAATTGACATAATTATAATTTAAAATCATGACATAGTTATCCAAAACATTCAAATCTAATTTTACTCCTTCTATCTTACTTTTTATGAAAATTAACTCTCAATATGGATACCAACTCAAAACATTTCAAAATACTTTTTATTGTTATGATATTCTTCACTTTATTTTTTAAAAAAATAAAATATCATTAGAAGTAAATTAATCAACACTTTGATTATTCTTTATCTTTACTATTTAATTATTCTTTATCTTTAATATCCGAAATATTGACTAATTCTCTAACCACCTCATCTAAACCCTCCACCTCAACAAATATAGTTAGTATTTTGAAATTATTAGTTTTCTGCCAGCGCATAATCAAATTTATACTCAATGAAACTCAACCACGTACCAACAAAGTTAAACCCTAATTAATAAAGACCAGTATTTATGAGTACCTGGAAAAGGATTATCAAATCCTCTATTTATACGGCACACTATATTATATTATAGTGAATAAACAAAACAGTTGCACCACATATTATATTATATTGGAGATTATATCTTAATTAAAAATATAATTAAACTGTGATTTTTTAACAGGGATAAAGTTCTTGTACTATTTTGTGAGCAACTACAGTACTACAACCAAATACAAATACAGAGGAGACTTTCGTACAGGATGATTATAATATAGGGCAAGCTAATTGGGATTGAGATTGTGTAAAGCATCAGAAACTACAATCCAAAAAGACATCCATTAAAGTTGAACCAAAGCTAAAATTGACAACAGGATTTGATGGACAAGAGACTAATTTTTTTACATAACAGTTATATACTAAGGATGTTATTTTGTTCCTAACAATAATATACACACAACCAAGTGCTTAGGCTTATTATTTTGGATTTTGAAAAAACAAACAAGAATTGAGAACTTATGGTAGGGGTGTATTCTGTTATGGTAAATGTATTTTATTAACTTCTATATACCATTTGAAGTACTTCTTTATACTTCTAATTAATTCATTCATTTTGTTGATAAAAAAATTACAACCAAATACATGGTTAAATACATGGTTTTTTTATTGGCTTAACCAAATACATCATTAGTTATACTAAATTATAGGTGTGTGGTTGGCTTAACCATCCTGTATTTAAAAATTCACTTTCTCATATGATTTTTACATATATAGTCACGAGAAAAATTGTGTATATCTATTATTTTGTTGACATTAAATAACTATGTTTTGGTTAAAATTTGTAAGAAAATATATATATAATTGTCCTGAAATTTTTATATAACAAAGCTATGTGAAAATTGAAGCTAGAGTTTTGAGAGAGATGGAAAACTTTGGACTTGAGAATATATATTTTATGACACTTTTCTGTGGTTGTTAATGTTTGTCAAATAAAGAAAATATCGAAGTTAAGAAGCTTAAGGCAAAGGGGGTCCTTTGTCCCATCCTTTTTCTAATTGCTTCTTTTGAAGGTCTTTTCGAATCTGGATTAATGAAGAGACTCTAATTGAATTTATGGCCATAAGGGGTATTTTCTTGAGGGTAACCCAACCCATATAGGTAGCTTTTAAGTAAAACAAAGGTTTTATTCACCGTTCGTAGATAAAAAGATATCCCTTCTCTTGGGTTTGTGATTTTCTATTGAAAAATATAATAATCACTAATTACCATCTTGCTTAATAACAATTCAAATTTAGTATGTAGTTTATATATGACTTGGGTATTCTAAGTTCTCTCCTAATCACAGTTTTGCGCATAATTAATATCCAATTTAGCTATCCTTAAGAAGGAAAAAGTTGTACCCTAACATTTTTTACATGATGTGAAATAGGGCCTACTTCAATTGTGGATAACATATTGTGTTTCAGGAAGCTCAACCCTTCTTTTAACTGTGTTTGGACTTATTATAAAAAGTTATTTTTTGTGGATATAGAACAAAATCAAGATAACTAGTGCTCAAAACTATTTGTTTGTTATTAATGTACTAATCTTGTAGTTTATTATTTATCTCTTTTATTTGACATCATAAGATTCATATATTAGGATTAGAGTACCCTTTACTCTCTTCTCAGTAAAGTTTCAGTTATATATAAAAATAGTTAAATTGTACCTGTGATTTTCCATTTTTTATGGGAATTTATTCTACCAATTTTTAAAATTCAATAGATTTAGTGGTACATGTGATATTTATAGTAGATCCGTTAAGGAGATAAAGGGATTGAAAATGACACGTTACCCATACCTCTCTTATTTATGGTGAGTAATTTAACTTTAAAAACTATAATAAAAAGTTAACAAGAATCAATCCAAAATATTACTTGGTAGAAGATGCAAATTCTTATAAAAGCAAAATCAAAACAAAACACTGATCAACTGCCATTATAGCTTATCATTTAAGCTAAATAAATAGATATATATATATATATATATATATATATATATATATATATATATATATATATATATATATATATATATATGAAAAGGAAAATACTAAGAAATTTGTCTTATTTGAATGAGTAGAGTATGCTATCATACTAATTAAACATTCGGTAAACTAATATTATTATTAGGTTGACTTATATACTTCTTGCCATAAAAGTTTTGAAGGACCATTTCATTCATCTGATCAATTAAAGACTTAAACTGATTGAAAGTTGGAAGGAGTCAACTGAGTTAAACTTTAATTCCTGATTAAAACAGTGAAACAGCCAACACAAAGGGAAAAAAAATCTAACACCATTGAACTTGTCATTAAGAGAAACAAACTTTTGCAGCAAGACCTTTAACTATAGGATATAATAATATAATAATGTTAATATTGGATTGGAATATACACTTCTAGGACCAAAAGGGGTTGAAGGCCAAAGTGAGATTCAGGTTTAGTCTCCTATAACTAAGAAAAAACAACAAATTTCATGAACTAACAAATCTAGAAGCTAAGTTTCTCTTGACAACCAGTATCATCCAGAAGCCATTTCTCAAGCAAAGAGAAAGGCATGTCTACTCCTGCAATGTCTGGCTTGCTCTCATCTTGGAAAAGAGTGCCCTCAGGAGAAAGAGATGGTGAAAACTCAGAATTTGAAGACTCCAAAGACTCGTAACCAAACAAGGTCTCAAAAGTCTCAGACAATTCCACACTGTTTGTGCTCCCCTTTGTTGCTGTTCCTTCACTGGAAGAAGTGTCAGCTCCAGCACCACCAGCCAAGTTCATGAAGGAGCTTTTTGTGGCAGCACGTTTTGGTGTGTTCTTCATCCACCCCTTCAACAAACGAGCTATGTTGTCAGCACTTGAGGCATAGCTTATGGATTGTGTTGGCTTGGTGTTGGAGTTATAGAAGGAGCCAGTTTTGTCATTGGAAAGGTTTGAATTTAACTCATCTAACAAGGTAGATGGTGTCTTCTTTGGTGAAAGAGCTTCACTGAGAGCTTTCTTGGCCATTTGAATATCCGTTTGAAGCCTTCTTTCCCACTGTCCTCTAGATATTGATTGAGAAACTGAACCCCCAACATGTCTCAAGCTTCCTTCAGAACCACTTGCTTCCAATTTGTTCAGCTTTTTCTTCAGATAGGTGTTCCAATAGTTTTTTATGTCATTATCTGTTCTTTGTGGCAGGTATGCAGCTATAGCAGCCCATCTACATCATAATCAATGTGTCTCAGTTTAGCATGTGAATCCCAAATGAATGATTCATAAGAAATTTCCCACAAAAGTTTTCAAAAATATCATAAAGAAAAAAAGGAGTAGAATTTGTATTAATAAAGTGCTTAGAGAAAAAACTAGTTTAATTAAGCAGCTATGAGATGAGTTTACCTGTTCCCTAAAAGTGCTTGAAGATGGATTATCATCTTCTCCTCTTGTTCAGTGAAGTTACCCCTTTTGATTCCTGGCCTAAGATAATTAGTCCATCTGAGTCTGCAACTCTTACTGCACCTTGACAACCCTGAAAGATGATAAACACAGAAGAGAGTACCATTCAGATCACAGCTGAAAGAATCAGAATTTTTCCCTAACTTGCTAAAACCAAGGCAAAAGGGTCAAACATTCAATCATCTAAACAGCCACCAAATTAAGATCTCAAAGAGGAGAAGATTCACTAACCAGTATTGGCAGGAACAGCTTTCCAATTGCCAGGACCATGCTCCTGAATGTAAGACACCAAAATGATATCTTCTTCAGGAGTCCAAGGTCCTTTCTTCACACCCTTTTCACAACAAGGTGGTCTTCCCATATCTTTTTCTTTCACTTCACCACACTTTAATAAGATAGATATAGCCTCTCCTAGAACTAGCTATAGCTCTATATCTTCCCTCTTAGATCTCTAGTGTTTCTTGCTTGCAATGTGCCAAGGCAAGAGTCAAAATGAAGGGTGTATAAATAGAGAAAAGGGTGGGAAGGAGAGTGTGTGAAGGGTCGCTGACTGGGGAAGAAAGAAATAGAGAGAGAGAGAAGGCAAATAGTCAAAAGTTGACAGCAAAAGCATTAACTCTCTTGGGGGAGAAAGAAGGCCAAAGTCAGCTCAGCTTTGGAGCAATGGCTCTTCTTGTACCTCTCAAAACCGCGTGGGAGCATTCAATGTGGATGCAAGGAAACCTCTTTTGTCTACTACAACTTTTTTCAAGCCTCTAACCCTATCAAAGCAAACATTAATGTTAATTAGATAAAGGTGGTGACTCTAGCAAACTCAAAGCTTTCACATACATACTATTATGCCCTTCTTTTGTATGCTTCTGAACAGTTATCAATTCTCAATGAATTCACCATGTAATTGGATTTTATATTTTTCATATTAACCATGTAATTCTCTTTCCAATATTTAATATATGTAAAAAAAGTTGGACTTAATTAGAGTCTGAAATAACTAAATTTTAATTCTTTCAAACTATTTAATGGTACTATATTATCATTCAAAATGTAATTTTTTGATTGAGATGTTTACAACAGTGTATTTTTTATGTCAAATTGTAGAGATAGTAATTTAAAAAGAAAAAGAGTACTTTAAATGGATTATCATTAAAATATCATTCATTAAATGAGAACTGGTTCTTTGTATCAAATCTTTTTTAGGAATTATATTTAAATTGATTATCATACAAATATGGACATTTCATTTTCAATTAATCCTTTTTACATCTTTAAATAAAGAGTGATATAAAGAATTAGATTAGAATAATAAAATTAAAAAAAAAAAGTAAATTTTTTATTGAAGTTTTTTTTTCTTCTTAATGTAAGTAGTTCTTTTTGTTTTGGATATATGTCTAATTGGTTATTAAAATGTGTTATTTTCGTTTGGATGATAATATGTAGTAGTATTAACATTTTGTTGTTTCATAATTAGGTGTGGTAACTTTTTCTCAGTTGATGGAAATAATTAATTTATACTTTAAAATTTTATGTGTTCACAATTGTCAAAATGATGATAGCATCATTCAGTATGATAGGTGCTGGTGTTCTAAATATATTAAACTAATGTGTAAGATGAACACACGCGTATATAAAAGAAGAGAGTCATTGTTACTTTCACAATAATCAAGTGAGTTATATTTTATTTATATTCTTTGTTCTAAATATTAAAAGTAAGTTGTGTGTTAAATTAAAAAATATAAAATATTATATAATAACTACTTCTCCTAAAATTATTTTTATACTCTTATGTATTAAGATACTCAAAAGTAAGATGGAGTTGGTGTTTCCCCAATCAACCTCCCATTTAACTTTCCTGGATACAGTGCATATACAGCATGATCATAAATGGTGATGGTAGACAATTGGTTGAAGCAATTTTGTGATGGAAAATCAAATGCAATTCAAATTGGTTTTACTTTGTTATATTCATAATAAATTATGAATGACATTTGAAAGAGTAAGCAACTATACCTGACACCATACCTTTAGACCTTTTATAATCACTCTTTTTTTACAGTTAATTTCACAACAAAATTTAAACATTTATCAAAATGAACCTAATGTGAAAGATAACAGGAAAAATAACTAAAATTTTCTTATTAATAGATTTTGTTGTAAGAAATAAGGAGTAGAATAGAAATTATTATTTTAAACAGTCATATACAGGATTGGAATATCTGTCAAATTATCCATGTTATTCATTTTATTATTGGCTCATAAAAAAATAATATTTTCATGTACACAATAAATTAACACTAACTGTATACTTCTCAATACTCTTTTTATTTTAAAATTCATTTAACAAACAAATTTAGTTATTTAGTTATCTTGTAAATAAGTAGCATTGTTGGAACTCTCTATTACCTAAATATTAATAAAAAATATTTAATTTTACACTAATATATTATCAAGTTCATTTAATTTTACTGATTTATAAATAAATATAATATATATATTATCTTTAATTTTATTTATTGAAAATAATGCTTAGATTTAAACCTAATAGTAGTAATAAAATAACGGTGCTAAATAGAGTTAAAATAATTTAAATTTATTTACATTTGCCGTATCAAACAAGATTTTTTTCTTATTACATTTAGGTTTTAAGAGAGTAATAACTTTTTAAACAAGAAATCAATAGTAAAAATGTGCTTAAAAAATATGTGGCAGAGGAGGTAGTGTATTATTTTTAGTGTTTCTCTTTTTTTATACAAGGTGCACATGAATATGTCCAAGTGCATTTAAAACACTAGCTTGATTACCAAGCTGCTTAAGTAAATAAGGCATGTTAAGGGTAATTAATTTGATGATGAGTTGAGTTAAATTTGAAATAGCATTCCAATAATTATTTATTGATGCATTTAATAAGGTTTTGCTTAGAAAGAATGAAAGTCAATTTTAATTTCTATTTTCATGTGAAATTCAGTCGGTTAGGTGTTTTCTTCCAAGAAAGGGTCAAACCGCTAGACTTATGAAAACTACTACTTGGAATTGGCTACATTACCACACTTACTAGGTTTACTAGGGTTATGTGAGCAGTGAGTTTGCCCACAGAAATAATAATATACTAATAATAATAGAATCAGAAATTAATAAGTTTATTTTTTTAATTTTTGATGAGGTTGGTATTTGTACTTATTTATTTGAACAGAGAAAAAAAATTATGAAATAGAGCACAATATTTTTTTATTTGTTTCACATAATTTCTTTCTTCCATAATTAATTAAAAGAAAAATATATATGATAAAAGAAAACAAGGTAACAGTGGTTGTGCACATACGAGGAAGAAAAAAACAAAAAAAGGCTAACCTCTTGCTATCTATATCTGAGGTGACAAATCTTATTTGCATTCCTTTTAACTTTTAGTATATAATCAATCTATCTAATATATATAAAAGTGATTTCTAGTAAAAAAAAAACTTTAAGTGTTTTTTTTCTTATTTTAAATTGATTTGTAGTCTTTATATAATTTATAAAAACAACACTATTTTAAGTTATTTACTGAAACTCTATAAAAAAATAAATATTTTAAAAAATAATAATGCAATAGAATATTTGATACAAAAAATATAAAAAATAAATAAACCGATGTACAAATAACTTGTAATTATTAAAGTATTAAAAAATAAATATTTCAAATTATAAGAAATAAAAACGATTTTTTTAAATTCAAAAATACTAAAAGGAAACTTAAAACTGAAGTATTAAAAAGCATTAATTAACTCATAATTTAATCATGTTTATCTGCAGAGATGTGTGCTTAATTAATGATGATATATATGTTGTGTGTTTCAATGATATTTTTGAAACAACACAGAACCTGCATGTACCAAGAGTGTGTAGTGAACCTAGGTTAATACATTTATAACCTGTGGGTAAATAGCAGTAATAGACTTAAGAGGAATACAGCTATCAAGTGGGTTGATTTTGACTTTAAACTCTGAAAGTGGTATCAGAGTATTAAAGAGGTTAGGCATGTGCCTCCCATGATGACAATCTTCAGTCCAACCTCTTAAAGAACATGCCAAACCATAAGAATTATTTGTGATGCTGTATTCAACAAATTGAGTGTTAAAGTCTTTCTATAAACACATAGTAACAGACACAACTCCAAGCTCTTAATGCAGGTGTCTAATCCTCAATAGCACACCACCATGAGCATTCACTGTGACTGTCTTTTGAAGAAATCAAACTTAAGTTCACTCTCTGTCATGAGTCTGCTATCATATATATGTTTTCAGAAGAATTAGGTTAATAAATCATAACTATGCAGCTATTTTAAAGTATATTTAACATATATGATCTATCAGCATGTATTTCAAAAAAATTGTAAATATATATACTTGATAAATTGTCATTTTTATACTCTAGAACTGAGTGTGGCAGGTTAACAAATTTAATCTCATGTTTAGGGATGATTTCTTTGATTTATATTTTTATTTAAATATGGTTTTATGATTTCTAATGTAATGTGTCAACAAGCTTTTGAGTTAATAAGTAAACTACGAAAGTGAAGTTTTGATTTAGAAAATCTTTGAATTTGACTTGGTCATTGCATTGTTGATTTACTAATTAAGTTGAATTGGACTGCAGACTTAAAATTTCTCTTCCTGGTACTTTCTAGTTTATTGATTGTTCATATTTAACCATAATGAATTATTTTTTACCTGTTTCAGAGGTTAAACTGTTATTCAAAATTTACTTGGAAATATAATTGACAGAAAGAAACGGAAGAAACAATATTTATTTTTACTTTCTCTGTTTTTTTTTATATTTTATTTTTAATTAAAGTTTTAATTTTTAATTATTTATGTCATTTTGGAACTTCAAAGCTAGATAAAACTAATGGTAATATCAATTATATTCATATAAAATAAAAAGAGTAAGACAAGTTTACTTAAGATGTTGTATGTGGGGGTGACAGAAGATTCAGACTAAATTGATAATACTTCAACTAGGTATTTGAATTCGTTAGTCTACTTTTAGCTCATATTTTTCAATAAAAAATAAAAAGTATATTAAAATTAATCTACAACTATAAAAAATCAAATTTGCATTTATATTTGTCCACTTGTATTAACATGTTATGAAATTTTGGATATATAAATTCTAGACGCAAAAGTCAAAAAGGTACTTATCATAAGATTAAGAAAGGTCTATAATTTAGATATTTTGTACAAATATTTCACTAAAATTACATTGTAGGACTATATTTTTAAAATTTGTTTATTATTAGTCATGATATGATGATCTATGAAATAGATAGAAATGTAAGATAAAATTAAGATAAATATTACTTATATTTAATTTTTTCCCTTTAGTAAGAATTAAATAATAATTGGTTAGGAAAATGATGATGATAGTAATGTATTTAAAAAGTATAAAGAGATGATAGTATTAATAAAGACAATGATATAACAAGATAATAGTTAATTATAATGGTAATGAAGGTAATAAAAATAATAATGAAAATCGTGATAATTTGTATAATAAATAAGGATGATGAAAAGTATAACTTTTTTTCTTCTGAATTTTTTATATGAAAAATATATGGAGACCTAAATTGAATGACTTTGTAAAGTTTGTTGCTAATATATATGTTCTCAATATTCATACTTTTCAATTATGTTAATAGGTTTGTGTTTGCTCCCTTCACGTAAAATTGCGGCTAAGGATCATGAAAAACGTTATTTTTGTTCTTCTGAGTTTTCTATACAGAAGATATATGGAGATCTAAATTGAAGAGGTTTTCTAATGTTTTTCTTTTTCAATATTCATTTGTTTCAGTTATGTTATGGGAAATAGTTTTTTTTAATGACAAAGAATAAAATTAAAAATGACACTTAAAAGGTGTATATCCCAATCCTTATACAAATGTTACAGAAACAGTATCTAAAATAACTTTGTACACCTATTCAACTACAACAATATAAATATAAGCTCCAAGACTTCAAACACAACACCCCAAACAACTTACTTGGTTGAGTACTTCCTTACACACCAAGTTACCAATTGCATCATATTCCAAAAGTCATTCATTGTATATTCCACATCGTTACTACATAATTCCAGTACCAAAATCAAAAAAAACTTATATACGTTCTTTTGTGGTATTCTCAAAAGTTCAAGAATTTGCCAAATGTACTTGTGTTAGCAATAATAAGAACCTGCACAATAAATAAACAAGGCCAAAATACTCCTATCACAACCAAACAACCCCTCCAAAAACCGTAACAATAACCCACAAACCTTACGTTCATTACCTAATCTCAGCTAAACATACAGTTGGGTTCATACACCACTCTGGAAAAGAATATTGAATTCTCTGCCTACCGAACTTAGCCCGTGACCATGCCTGTCATTGCGCCCTTGCAAAAATCTCAACTTCGTCTAATCGACCATTATTAAAAACAATCATATTCATATGTTTTCCAAATTTCCAATGCCAACGCCAACCACATTCCTTTCTACACATGGATAGTTTTGTTACTCATACCCAAAATACAAAAATTACAAAAGTGGTTGACAATGTCATTGTTTCTAACCGAAGTGAGTCCTACCTAATTATCACACTTTATCCACAAACGCTGCGAAACCTCACATGCAATTAAGATGTGTTGCATAGTTTCGACCTCCAAGCCACATAAAGAGCATAAATTACAAGAAACTATAACTTCTCTTTTTTCAAGATTAACCCGTGATGGAAGTCTATTTAATAGTACTCTCTAACCAAAAACTTTTGCTCACCCAGACACTTTGAGATCCCAAATATCCTGGCAAATAGTTTTTTTTTTTTCTCACTCATGTATAATCATCTTTTACTTGTGACTTTTTAGTTTAGGAATTCTGAAGTCTATCCGTGATTTCATAGTTGAAATCAATCAAATTAGTCTCTAAGAATGATTATAAAATATACCTTCTGAGTTGTCCACAATGAAAGTAAATGGAGACCTGAAGTGAAGAGGTCTGCTAATCTCTTTTTATTGTTATTTTGTTACAATATTTCTTATTCTTTGGTTTTACTTTAGATTTATGTTACAATTTTATCCGTTTCACGTTTTAATTTATCATTTGATTTATATATTTTTATCTTATTTTAGTTTTGACTTTATTTGAATAGGAGTTTCTATACTGTCAATCCTTCCAAAATGTGGTATTGATTCTCCAAATCTTCAACCGGTGAATTATATTAGTACTATTAATTAGTTTTAATTATTTTATATTACGGTGACTTTAATATTTTTTAAGTTTTCATTTGTACAATATTTATTCTCATGTTTATATAAGGACAGGACAGGAATCTATGTTCTTGATATTCAAGTAGATTTGTTAAAAAATAATAAAATTGACTAAAAAATATTTAAAAATAACGATACATATTATATCGATTATTGTATTAATATATGTGAAAAACTACATATTACATTCTAAAATAAAATCAATGCCTTCTTTTAATATTCAAAATGGATTAGGAAAAGATATTACATTGGTTTCAGTTTATAACTGATATAATATTTATATTTTACATCAGTTTAGAAATTAATTTAAAATGTGATGCATTTTTTATATCATTAACATCTACATCGATGAAGAAAATGATGTAAAAATTCTTCTATAATCAATATAAAATGTATTTTTTTCAGTAAAGATTTTTTCCTTCCTAAAGACGAAATTACCAAATCATAACATATTTGTGTTACGTTAATACAATTCCTAACCTTACTAATACATCTTGTCAAATCATAATTTAAATAATATCTTATTAAGTTAAGAATTTTCAACTTAGAATTTCGTAATTTAAATAACACCTAAAGAGTTACTCCAATTATCTAACATATATCAACTATATTGATAATGATTTCCATGCACATTTCTAATATAATGTACCTTTACAGAACATCAAAATTATATGCAAATATATATACATGTTAACTTTCATTTTCGTACAAAATTAACTACCACCTTCCTTATAAATATTAACTTCATTGAGCTAACAACAAAATCTTCCTTTAAGACTTCCAAAAATTCACGTAAATAACGTAAGTGTCTACCCTTATACTAATGGCATCTTTTTTTAACAAACCACTGAAATAAAGAATTTTAAATTTGTAATAGAAATTGAGCTTATATCTTATTTCTAAACTTTCATTTAAAATTTATCTTTTAAAAACTTAAATCTTATATATAACATATAATACAATATACCATAATACAATATAATATAATATCATTTCAACTATTAACTATTGTAATGATGGATTGTCATTAAAATTAGTTTTGGTTTGTACAAATTCATTAAAAAATAGTTTTAAAATAATTAATTTTATTTAAATAATTAATTTTTATAAATAAAAAGTATCTTAAACTAAAACTAACTTTACATTTGAAAAGACTAAAAAATTACATTTTAATTTGAAGAACTATGAATAAAATTTGACTTAAATTTTAGAAACTAAAAAGATATTTTGGCAAATATTTTAAAAGGTAAATTTTCACGTTTTTATTTTATTTTAAAGACTAAAAAAATAGTACTTTCTAATTTAGAAGACTAAAAAAATCAAATTTAAAGATAAAAGTATGGTTAAGTTAGTATAAACTATAAACTTTAACATCCATAAAATATTTTTAAAACATATATTTAATTTCAGTGGATGTGTCAACTTATTTTATAAGAATATTATTGCTCAAGAAAGCTTGGATGCACAATAAATATGACTTAGACATAATTTGAAAGAGTGGATAAAGGAAGAGGTCAGCAAATTATCAATGTATGATGTTACTTTGGCCTATCAAAATAGAGAAGCTTTATGGCTAGTTAGCAGCCTCTCTAGATGAAGAGAAGTTGAATTTTCTTGGCTTAGTGATATTTTTCAGTCCTTATCAATAATTAATTGGGGTTCAATGTCAAAATATAGAGTATAAAAAAATAATATAATACCATTATTCATTAAGTGGGACTAGTAATGAGCTAAAACATGGCAACTCATAAATTTTAAGGGTGACTTTTCCTTTCAAAGTTGAATGAAGCAAAGTTATGTTAATGAAAGAAATAAGTTGTATGTAGGCTGAATAGGATACATGATTATCATGAAAACAATATTTTATATGTAGCATTTGAAAGAGATTCATTTTAGTTATCACATCTATTAATGAGTTTTGCAATCTTCTTGAGAAAAATAAAAAGATAACTGTAACAATTTTTTATAAGGTAAAATTAACTTATCCATAAGGTAAAAAGCAGTTTAAATAAGAAAGTTTCTATAAATTAATTTTAACTTTTTTTAGTTTTTTTTCTCTCATAAATTGCTTGTGAAATCTTTAATTTGTTACCCTTTTAAACGATTTAATTAGAGTAGTATGGTATTTGTTTAATAAAATTAGTAGTTTAATTTGGAAAGTTATATTCTCATCTCTCCACGAGAATGTTTTGGTGAAAATTTTGATTGAAAACTATTTTTGAGAAACAAAATTTATTATGGATATTATTTTTTAAAATATAAACTAAATAGTAAAAATATTTTTTTCGACCTTATATTATTGCAGAACTATTTTTTTTTTTCTTTCTACCAAGACATACTAAAAGAATATCATCTATTCAAGAGGTGATACCCTTACTTATTCAACATAACAACAACTTAACGTCATAGTAAAAGAAATGCTGAAGATCAGACATAATTAAGATTAAAATGAGTAAAATTATTTGTAATATTCAAATTTAGATTAATGAATACTTGTTTAAGGTTTCTTATCTATAAAAACTATATTCAGACTTATAATTATTTTTTATTCATAGTGAGTTAAAGCTTTTAAATCTTGATGAGTTGTTTATTGAACTTTAAGAGGTAGATATAATTATTAGCCAACCATTTACAATATTATTTGTAATGTTTCTTATGCATATAGAGAAGAAAATATGTGTTGACAAAATCTAATAATTGATTGTACGGAAGATTTTCATTGGTTTGAAACTTTGTCCAAATAATTCTTTAGAATCTCAAAATTTAGATTTTTTTATTTATTATGGGTTTTTTCTCCTTTTTTAGTAATAAATTTCTTTTTTATGGAAAAATAATGAATGAATGGGGTGTCAGCTTAATTAGAATAAAAATTTCACAATAATACCTAAAAAATAACATTTTTTGAAAAAATAGTTAAATTCAAGTTTTGTAAGCTTAACCTTGAAAATAACCTTTTACATATTCTCCAACCTAAAAGTATTGATTGTTCGTGGAATGATATGGGTTTTATTTTAAAAATATTTTTAAATGAATAAATATTTGAAAATCTAAATAGAAATTGGATATTTATTTCTTATTTTGTTTTATAAAATTCTCTCTCTAAAATCTTCTATTTGAACAATCTCTAAATTCAAAGAAGATTATAGTTATTATTACTTTATCAAATTATCTTCTTGAAGAGTTGGTAGAGATTTAGGTAGATTTTTGAAGTGTGGGTTTTATTTTTGAAAGATTGTTTTGGTGGATTCTCAAGTAAAGGAAGTTAATGTTTATATTAATAAAATGGATTGATTATTCGATGTATGTAAAACGACGTGTGTGTGTATATATATATATATATATATATTTATTTATTTATTTTCAATGTCACGTTATGATATAATATATTATATTATATACATATAGCATGTTTTTATATTATATATGGGTTAATTAATACAAAATAAAGTTAAAATATCACACAACAAAAGGTGAACTCCTTTATACAATCTTACACAAAATAATTCAACACTTAATTGATTATTAGACCTAATATGTAAGTTGTATTTATTAGAAGTTGTCAATTTAAACAAGTACAATGACAACTTAGTATACATTAGGTATTAATTATTTATATAACCACGTATATACTAGTTTTATTGCAACGTTTGTGAACTGTTCTCTTAACTATGTAATTATTATTTCCAATGTCATTTTACTTGAGATTCTCATACCAAGAGCTAAAAGGTTATTACTTGAGATCAATAAATCATGAATCTTATTTCCAAGACAAAAATGAAGTCTGAATCTTATCATATTTAATTTATCCAATGTTACTATTTAATTATTTTCTTCTTTGTTTCTCTATAAATAATCCATATTCATTTAAATGTTATTTTCTAAATAGAGACCATGAATTAAACTAACCTAGTGAGAGAAAGCAGTGAAAAGATATGGTAGCAAAAGGAAACACATACACAGTGTGTGTTGTGGAAGAAGAAAACATTTGAGAAATGGCAATGGGATATGAGAGTGGTGTTGTGTTAAGTTATGTGAAGCTAACAAGAAGAAATAAATTGTAGTAATTAGAGATCAGAATTGGGTATATTTCATGTCATTTGGTGTGACAGAACACACTTTCGCATTAATACTGTTGGAACTTGTCTTTCTTCCATATTTTTCTTTCTTTCTTGTGCTTTTTTTAGGACAACCTAAATTTTAATGAATGAAAATTAATTGCATACGTTTGTAAAAAAAATAAAAATCCTTTGCAATTTATCTTAAAGTTTGAATTCAAATTAAAATATTGGGTCTTTCAATATCATCCATGCTTTAAAGTTTGACGAATTCTTTATGCAACTCCATAATCTCGTCTTGCACCTTCATAAAATTTTCAAATTTCAAAATTACTTATATAAAAATGATAAAAGAAATATATTTGTGTTTCTGATATATATATCAGACGAGATGTATATAAATTACAAATTAAATAAAAAATTAGGATGTGAAATCCGATTTATAATTTATATACTAGACATTATCTCGTCCGATCTACATCTTTTTAATAATTTATAAATTGAATAATTAGTTAATAAACATCATCATATAATTTTATAAATTGGATATAGACCATCCGATATTAATTGTTTTATTAATTTTGTGATGGAAAAAATTATTATTAAATTTAAATATAAAAATTTAAATGATCAATTTTATCAATTTAAATTATAAAAATAAAAAAATACAAAAATTAAAATCATATTTTTGTCGGCATTTGTACATCAAGTCGAAGATTGACTTAAACTAAACCCATCTAACCAAATGTAGACTTAGAGTTTTAAATTTTGAGTGTAAATCAAATTGCATTTTCTTTACCTTTCTTAATCATGGTTATGACATAAACTTAACTTTAAAATGTCCAATAAAAATTAAATATTTTTTATACTCTCACTTCAATTTCTCTCGACAAATTCTCATGTTTACATCTTTTTAGTGAACTTTTAAACGAAAAAAAGAGATTGACGACAAATTTTTAAAACTGAGATAAAGAATCGAAACTACGAACTACAATCCTCACATCCCAACCTTAAAAACTAAAATTAAAAACTTTGAAATTTAATGTAAAATTCTTCCTATATGACATTTTTTTTTTGTGATATTAATTGGAAGAATTATAGATTGCTCTAGTTTGGCGGCCAAATTAATAGGTCAGTTATTTTAACACCTTAAGTAGGTTTATGATGGGAATTGTTTTTTTTTAACACCTTCATATTTTCTTCTTTTTCTAAGTGTGAGAAAAATTCAAATTATTCATTAATTGAAAATATTCCATATTACATAATTTAGAAATCTATTTATTTTAGATTAAGTAATTCAAAATTCAAAAACGTATTTTAAATTGCTTAGAAAGGTATTACAAATTGTATAATACAAAATATATTTCTAAATTCTAAAATATATTATGCATTAAAATCTAGAACATATCCTAAATTATTCAATCTAAAATATGTTTTTAAATCATATAATTGCATTTTAAATATGAAATATGTTATTAGATTCTATAATTTATATATTTTGGATTGTTCAATCTAAAATATATTGTTATATTACAAAATTCATAAATGTAATCTGAATTATGTAATTTGTAAACTTAGAAATGCACTTGAGATTATCTAATTAAAAATATATGTTTGGACCATGTAATCTGAAAATCCATAATTGTATTTCATATTACACAGTACAAAATATATTTTTAGACTAAACAATTCGTAATCTATTTTCAGATTAGAAATATATTACACAATCCAAAGATCTAAAGTATGAACATTTTAAACATTTCCAACACATCATGGAGGTGCATGAAGAAACCATGGAATGAAAAAAAGTAATTGCCTTCATGATATCCATTGGTCAGCCCATTTGCAAAACTAGACTAAGCCCATGAAAGCATTAACCCAAAAATAGTTTTATTATATTGCATAGAAGTAACATATTACACGTTTAAATTTCGTATCAAAATAACAATAAACTAAACCAAGTGTGTATTAGTTAAGGTGTCATTACTTTGGAAAAGGTAGAAAAAATTGTTAAATATTGTGTATTGCTGTTAAGCTATGCAGTCACTAAAGCAAAATGTTATACTCATACTTAATCTGAATAATACTATGCTTTCCATGAGAATAATGAATATTTTGAGTCTTTGGCCTTCTACAAAAATGGGAGATCAGATTAATTTTCTTTTATCCTTTGTGAGAATGAATTGTGCAGGATTTTAGCCATCTTTTACTCAATATATTGGTCTTGAAATGCCAAAGTAGTGTGATTATTGGGTTGTTTGTTTGTATTTTTTTAATAATAAATGTTGGTTTAATAAAATATGTAGATTTTTGTTTTTTTTTTTATGTATTTGTCTATTATGCTTATTTTAAAAAGAAGCAAATTTTGTTAAAAGTTTTGAAGGTTGGTGTTTTTATCTGTTTTTGTAGTAAAATGATATCATCACATATTAATAAACATTTGTAAGTATATTTTACATTATTTAAGGTGTATAAATGAGCCCAGTTGTTTATCATGATAGTGTTTGAAAGCTCACACTTTATCAAATTTTCTATGGGGGGCTAGTTGTATAATAATTTTTTGAAGTGACCCATGGTGGCTCTTTTTTTTGTTTTTTTCATTGGAACATTATTATGTGAATCAAGGTTTTAAGTTGTGCAAGCTTTTTATGTATTTTGTTATCATCTTTGGCCAGAAAAGATGTTGATTTGATTTTCTATATAACATAATAATTTAATCAAATTAGAACTTGAATGAGACATATATTGAAAGTGAAATTGAGGTGATGACAAATATACAACTTTCAATCTATACCTTGTAAATATCGTCACCCATAAGAAATTTCAAGTTAACAGTTAAATATGAAATATGGTAACTTAATTAATCTTTGTATATAATTAAGTTGTTAAGTACTTTGTCCCCATTTATGAGATCTTTTGCAATAAAATTATTTTTTTCATAAGGAACAGAACTTTGCTTTTCAATCATATTTATAGTTTTACTTTGATAGTATATAATGCATTTAATAAGATACAAATTATCAATATAAAATTCCAAATTAAATTAGAGAACAACGCCAACATATGTTGTATTATAGGTAATTTTTGTCATTATACAAGACTCCTTTTTGACTTTTTAATACTTTAATTATTTTTTTCATAAATTATCCTAAATTAATTGACTTGTTTTTACGAAAGGTAATAAACACTAGAAATTAATGACATAAAGAAAATATATGCAGCTGCAAGCCTCGTCCATCTATTCTTACTTTAAATATAAAAATGGAAAATTAGTTAACATTAAAAGAGAAGTTTAATTTAAAAAATATATTAAAGATAGTTTTGAAGCAATAATATAAATTACTGAATGAGTTTTTTTTATATATATTTTACTTTTTACATTTTAAGATAACATGTTTTTTTTCAATTATATCTAAATATGTGATTATAATCCTGTCAATTTCATTTTGCAAGAACCCAGCCTATTAATATTAATCCTTTGTTTATCATTATATGTAATTCTACCAAAATATCATGTTACTCTCCTTTTGTAAGCTTTTTCTTTTGGACATGATTTAAGATGATGGCATTATCTTTAGCATCTTCTGAAAAAAGTAAAAACATGAAATTGAGAAAAGAAAAATTACTTTACAGAACATCTCCAATTATGATACTCATCAAAGTTGCTTAGTAATTATCTCACTAACTTTCACTAAAGATACAACTAATAAATGTTAGTATAGAATTAATCTTTTATTTTAATTTATATATATAATCAACAAAACTTAAATATGATACTTTACTTAAAGAATCTGAACTCGATATTATTTGAGTCAAGATAATATTAAAAATGATTCCGTGTATTAACTTATGTTATAGGGGACAAAATAACTATGATAGATAATATCACATAATGAAAGAAAAAGAAAACAAAGAACGTTGCTAAAGAATATGCACTTTATAAAAGTATGCATGCGCATGCATATCATTATTCTAGAAAAAAAAAAATGTTAATACGACTTCCTTTTGTTGTTGTAATTTCAAAAAATAATAATGTATTTGTCAAGTTTATGCACTCTAATATCTTTGGAATATATTGTTGTTTTAATGGGGAAAAGTCGAAAATAAAAAATAGACCCATCATTAAAGTTAATATGGGTGATTGAAATGATTTTATTGATCATTACTGAATCTTTTCCCCCATCAGGTTTATCTGAATATCCTTCATTTTTTTTTTCTGAAAGCATCATAGTAGAATGATATAATTTCTAGAGGGAACTTTATCCGGAGTGAGAAACAATGGCTAATCATGAACATTTGTGAAGTTTTTGTAGAGCACAAAAGCCAATAGAGTAATCATATTCAACATCCTAAGTAATCATACATATATTGTAATTATATAAAAAAAATAGCAATGCTTATTCACTTTGTTCAGTATTCAAAATTGAAATATTACCAATATTTTGACACAGTAAACCTTTTTTTTTCTCCTAGACTATCTTTTACCCTTAAAAAATTTCCATCCAAGTGAAACTACCATTTAAGAGATCATCTTCAAAGACGAGAATACAAAATTAATTTTATATTTTGTTAAAATAAAAATTAACTAATCCCAATTAACCTATATATTAATTATATATGTAGTGACACCACACAAATCATGCGACCCAAACCATTCAGTATGACTTCAAGGGTTTGTTCTTTCAAAATAACTTCTTGAAATAATCTTATGTAAATGGGAGAAAGGTAAAGGGATATGTTGGGTTGTGTAGTATTGAAAATTTAGGGATTTATTGGCTTTCATCTAAAGTTGAAATAGATATATTTTAATGTGAATGAAAGTTGAATTTGAATTTTCTACTTAATAAAGTCATCTGAAGTTATTATTTGGATGAAGTATACATATGTTAAGTTGTTTTAATCTTTCAAGTTCTCAAATCTAGTTTATATTGATTTATAATCAAAGTTAAATGTATAATTGTTATATTTGAAAGATTGAAACATGTTAAGATAATTAAAATCATATTTAGGTGTATTTGGAACTAATATATAATATTGTTGTTTTGTTTTTTTTTCACATATTTAATTTAAACATTAAGTGATCACTCGAGTGACACTTAAAATATAAAATAATTATTATTTATATTAAACATCACTACTGAAGTAACAATACTCATTGTCCAAGCTATGATTTGTGAGTTGAGCAAGAGAAATGTAGATACAATATTTCTTCTTTAGAGTTTTCATTGCTTGAATGATAAGATGATGTTTGAGCAAAGAAAAGTTAGTGTTGATTCTCTATCTTTCAGAGCTCTTATTACTCAAGCAACAAAGTGATGTTAAAGAAAAAAGTTAGTATTGATTCTTGGATTTGCTCGCTCAAGCAACAAATGAATGCTCAAACAAGAGAGTTATATCTCATTTGGAGCTAGTATCGCCCAAGTGTTATGAAATCTCACAAACAACGTGAGATCACTTAAGAAACAAGATTTTCTTTATTTAATGAAGACAAATAACTCACATGAGAAGTCATAAGTCAAGTGATATGGTTCTGATTGTTATCACATGTATGAAAATGACAATTATGTTATTATTATTGGTGAGATATGTGTATGTATTGGATGAAATTATTTGGTTGTTTGTGGTATAGTACAATATGATAATGAGAAATTTATGTATGTTTTGATATGAGATGATGAAATATGTGATTGTATATTAAGTTGATATTTACAAAGATGTTGTGATTACGTGTAGATACTTGTGATGTATTAAGGTAAATTGTGATTGTAATATTAAATACATGAATTCATTAAAAAATGAGATGTTTTGGCTTCACTTATAATCTAAATGATATATTAAAATATCAAGTAGTGAAAGGAAGATCAAAATTACTATAATATAAAAAAATTGGAATGAATTCCATTATTGTTTTTAATAGATCAGGTATTAATATCTGGTGAAACATATTTAATACAAGTATTTTAGAAGATGAGAAGTATGAAAATTATCTTGATGTTATAACATTCTTTTAATTAGATTGTGTGTGTTATTTTTTTGGAAAAATAATTATTGTTTACTTTGTTGTTTTCAAATATTGTTATGATTAATGAATTTTATTTACATCAAGTCTTTCGAACAAAATTAAATTCTCCCTTAAATTATGACACATTGGCCTCCAGCCTTAAAAACACATAATTTGTATAAAAACAGAAACTATTAAACTAAAAACAGATAAGAAAACTATTATAGCAAACACATACAAATAAAAATGGAAAATAAAGTAATTAAACATATCATCTGATGATAATAATCATTTAAACCGTCTATCAACAATTAAATTATCGAAACTGAAATTAAATAAAATTAAGTTACAAAAAATAATGAATCAAATTATATATAATATTATATTATGATTAAAAAATACATAATTTTATCTAAAAAATTGAGCATTGATGTACAATCACAAGGGGTAAACAATATTTTGTTTTGTAATTGACACACATCGATTAAATAATAGAAAAATATATATAATATATGATAAATTTTTGTATATAATAATTAATAAAAAATCATTAATTTGATTCATATTCATTTGATTTATAAATTTGAATCGAATTAAGCTTTTAAAAAAAATCTAAACTAATTTAATTTTTAATCGATTTTCAAATTGATTAGATTGAATCAAACTAATGAGCACCTCTAAAACTTATATTACACTTCCTAGTTAATTTATATTACACTTCCTACTTAATCTGTATCATTTTTCACCGCATAAAATGAAACATCAACAGAAAAGTAAATCTCATAATTCCCTTTTAACTTTAATTAGGGTTTTGTCTACTTTTTGGGTTTTGAAGGAAACTTCCCATGGTTGTGGAATGCAGGCCAAAGGTAAAACCCAATGCATAAATTCCACACAATAAAGAGTAAAAGAATGAACTTTGTTAGGCCAGGTCAACCCATGTTGTCCTTTTCTCAGGAAACACAAGTGGAATAATATTTCCATCAACTAATAAAATCCACTGAAAAAAACAAAACAGGGTTGTGTGTTCACTTTTATATTAAAGTAGTTTAGCTTTAATGTAGTATCATTATAAAAGAAAAAAAAAAAAGACAAACACTAATAGTATCCCATGTTGGTTAAAAAAATTATAACATTTTTTATAACATTTATAAAGCAAATTCAATAAAAAAAATAAAATCTTTCTAGATTCTTTAATAAGTATTTTCAAGACATTTGACAGTAAAATCTACAAAATTATACTTGTGCCATCATTTAATAAATTTAAAAATGCATTAATAAATTAATAGATTAAATAATATATACAGCTACTTAAAAAAGTTTTCTTTATTGTTTAATCACAAATGGTTAACAAATTTAAAAAATTTATATTAACTACTTTTAAAATTGTATTAATAGTAATTTTTAATTGATTTAAAAATGTAGATTTTTCCCTAAACAAATGATAAAGTAGTAACACATTGTTGTTGATGTTTGTCAGAAAACAAACACATTGCAAGTAGCAATGACATGACTCCAATTCATGCAATTTGTTTAGGCCTTTCTCAATCTATGCATGGTTGAGTTCTCACTGTCACATAGTATGAATTTTCAGTTCCTTACAAATGCATGAAAATCTGCAACATTTGTTTGTATCTGTAGAAATTTAAGGGCAATAACAAAGCAAAAATTGACACAACTTTCTGTTCAACACAATTCCCCCTTTTGTGTGTCTTGTATCAATGGAGCATATAAAAGAGAGAATAATGTTCTATAGAACAAAATCCCCTGAATTCATGGGAATTCCATGGCTCTAAAGCAACCCAAGATAGGCTCATGAGTCAAAATCTAAGTAGCTCACATGCTATTTTCTTCCCTTGATCCTTGCTTCCAATATGGTGTAAATATAGTTTGTTTTTCTCAATGATTAAATCTTGAGTTTTACTACATATCTTAGTCTGTGTAGTTACAAGGTCATAGAATTTCAAGGTACAAATCAAGAGTTTGTATGACCTCCCCTGTTTTATTTGCTCTGTTTTGGTTTATTAGGAAATTGAGAAATTATGGAAGAAGAAATGGATAAATGAGATTTTCATGAAAACCCCACTTGTTTTCCTGAGAAAATAAATCATATTTAAAGAGATTTTGGACCAAAGGATGGATCTTTTCTCTTGGTATGTTTGGATTTTCCTCTCACAGCTTGTGGACACTCTGTTCTGGATTTTCACCAGATTCCTCATGAGGTATTGAACTTGAAGTTTTCATAACATCATAAGTTAAGCTATTAGCCACTTATGCTAATTTTTCTTTAACTTTTTTATGTTTATTGCAGATACTTCAGTCATGAAGCAATCAATTCAGAATGTTCTTCAAACCTTTGCCATGAAAACTATCACACTGATGGTAACAACTCTGAGATTAAAACTGAGGTTGAAGAAGATTGTTCTAAACATTCCAAAGATGCAGAGTTCAAAAGTGAAACATTTGAGGAAGGTAATGATGCTATTCAACTTAAACAAGAGGGTATTCATCAAAGTGATTCAAATGGTTCTGAACTAGAAGGGAAGTCTAATGGGGATTGTTCTGAAACAGTTACTATTACTAACTATATTGAAAATTTTGGCCTTGAAGAAAAGGAGAAAATGATGTTGGTTTTCAAATTCCAATATCAAACTTGGAACTGCAGTGAAACTTCTGATTTTGTGAACACTGATAATGATAAGGCTCGTGGAAGCTCCAATAATCATGAGTTCATCTCAGGTAACAGTTTCAGCACCTTGGATGAACCATGTGTTCATTCAAAATATTTTCCTTTGGAAAATAATTCTGCTGTTGAATCTGAAGGGAGCTTTGAACCAGAAAGTTATGTTGATCAAGAAGTGAAGAATCTGAATGCCAATGTGCTTGTTGAAGAAATTTCAGCTGTTGACAGTGTCTTTTCTGAGGATGATTTCTTTTGTGTAAGCTTTGAAGTGGATTCTATGACCAGTACTGTAGGAGGTCAGTTTTTGTTAGACAAAGATTTTGGAACCACTACTAAGCTTGGCACTTTGGAAAACCATGATGAAGAAAATGGAGTGTTAGCAAAGGAAAATTTGGACTTTGAGGGTGAAATAAGATCAGAAAGCTTTAATATTGAACATAGAGAAACAATGGTTGAGATCAGAAAATTGGAAGAAGAGAAAATAATGCAGCAAGATTCAGATATTACTGAGAACATAAATTTGAAAGGCCATTGTTTTCAAGATAGGCATGGCATGAACTTGCATGGTTCAACAGGTTCAGATCTGGAGGATTCCTACAGGTTTGATGCACAGTGGGAACACCAAGAATTGATGGAACAGCTCAAGATGGAGCTGAACAAGGTCAGAGCCACTGGTTTGCCTACCACCTTTGAGACACAAAGGATGATGAAAGAGTTGAAGCCATGGGAAATTGATGAAAATTTCAAGCATGGTGGTACTAGAAATGAACTCACAAAATTCTACAAGAGTTACACAGAAAGAATGAGAAAGTTTGATATCTTAAATTACCAGAAACTGTTTGCCATTGGTCAGTAGTAATAACCTTTCACATGTTTTCACTCAATTGTTTTCCTTATATCACTTTTCCTTTTTCTTATCTTCATAGTGTTATAGGTGCCCTGAAGACCACAGATCTTATGCTATCATTTTCAAGTGGTGAGAACTCTTCTCCAACTATCACATCCTTCCTTCCACATCTCTTTCACCACTGTAGAGGTAAGAAGTTTGAATCTGATCCATTGAAGAAGTTCAGGAGAGAAGTTTACAGTGACTTGGAAGTGGTCTATGTGGGACAATTGTGCCTTTCTTGGGAGTTTCTTCGGTGGGAGTATGAGAGGGCCTTGCAGTTATGGGAATCTGATCAATATAGGTTTCAAAGTTACAATGAAGTAGCTGAGAAGTTCCAACAATTTCAAGTGCTTCTGCTAAGATTCTTAGAGAATGAACGTTTCCAAGGGCCAAGAGTTGAATACTATGCCAGGAATCGTTGTGCCATGCAAAATCTTCTTCATGTTCCAGTCATAATAGGTGAGAACTTTCAATATGCTGCAGATTTTTCTCATCTATCTTCAAATGCAATTTTGTGGTTTCTTAGATTAGTCTCACTTTCATAATACCCTTTTGTGGTTTTAAACTATGAAAGTGAGTAAACTGATGGAAATATTGGTTTTAAACTATGAAAGTGAGTAAACTGATGTAAATATATGTAGACTCTCCGTTTATCAGAAATAATCAGTTGCAGATAAACTATATACTTAAATCATAATCTATTCTTAATTATAATTTCTGTTAAAACCACATTATTTATCATCTTGTATTATATCTATCTGTTACAATTATTTAGAAACAAATTATAAATTTAGGAAGTTAAACTAAGAGTATAAAACTCATAAGAGATAAATGTATTTTAGCCATTTTAAACCTTGCTTTGAACTATGTGGAGAAACATAATTAGTAAGAAACTAGTATCTAATGTTCGAACCTTAATTGAGTGCAGAGGACAACACCAAGGATGAAGAGAAATTCAAGACAAGAGATGTAGATAAAAATGGAATCACTAGTGACATGCTACTAGAAATTTTGGAAGAATCAATAAGGATATTTTGGCTTTTCATAAAAGCTGATAAAGATGCATCTAGCTCAGTTCATAAAGGTCCAAGAGAAACTTTGAAGCTTCTAGACCCTGCAGATTCAGAATTTCTTAGGGAGATTCAAGCAAAACTTCAGAAGGTAACTGAGACTTCTGAAACAAGATCTTCTTTTCTAATGTGAAAAGGGTTTTGTGATGTTTCTTCTTTTGCTAACTATTTTTTTGTTTTTTCATTTATGCAGAAGGAAAGGAGACTTAATGAATTTTTGAAGAGCAGAAGTAGCATACTGAAGATGTTCCAAAAGCATGAGGAAGATAGTAGAGATAATTTTCTTTATTTTTTTCCTCAAGTGGAGATAAAATTGGTGTGGAGAGTGTTAAACATGTCAAAAATAACAAAGGATCAACTAGTATGGTGTCATAATAAACTAAACAATATCAGTATGGTAAACAGAAACATTCATATAGAACCATCTTTCTCACTTTTTCCTAGCATTTGCTAGTTTTGTACATATGTTACTCATTTAGAAGGTCAATTTGTATATAGTGAAAAAAAATTTGTTCTTTGTACAACTAAATGTTCTAATCTATGTCTACCATTTGCATTTTAACTGTCAAAGGAGAGACTTGGGAATATAAATAAATAAATGTATGGTAAAATGTAAACTCATAAGAAACAAGTCATTGGTTTGAATAAAATTGATTTATTCTATGCAAACAAAATCTCATGTTGGAGTTGAATTTGGAAATTATAATGAAAACAAAACTTATAAAACTCAAACTCAATAACTAGTCTAACAACTTGTATCAACTTGAGCATATTTTGTAAAATTTTTGTATGGTTTTCATTATTGTTTTATCATTTTCATATTATCTTATTCTTGACTAATGGGTTGAGATGGTTAAAACAAACAGAATTAAAAAAATATATATATTTCTTCTTTTATCCCGTACTCTCTTTTTTTCACCTTGTAATAGAAAAAAATTAACGTATTATTATTATAATATATTCAGAATATATTTTATATTATATATGCATTCAAATAATCTAAAATATATTTTTTATTTGTATAGTTTGGAATAGAATTAAACTATTAAAATATAGTTTTAAATTACATAATTTAGAATATATTCTGGATAATTTCAGATTTTTTAATATGAAATTAAAATGTCTTAGTGTGTTTTAAAATATAGTTTCAAATTACTTATGAGGTATTATAACATGTATACGTTAGTCTTTTTTTTATTATTATTATGGGAGTGCGAAAAAAAATTATGGAGATGAAAAAAAAAAATCATAAAAAAGAAAGGATCAATGCTCAATCTGATGTTTAGAAAAAAAAAGCTTTTGAGTCCAAACTAGTCCAACTAAATCGGATTTTTAATTTTAACATTAATGAAATTTTAAATAAAAATAATCAAATAAGACAATACAAAGTAAATGAAATTTAGTGTTCACACCTGAATGTGAGAGAAAATAAATAAAAGGGTATAATGTATGACAGCAAAGCCAAGAATACAAATAGAAAGTATTTATTGAAAATTATAATAAAAATCAATAGGAAACATTAGAGGAGTAAATTGATTATATATTTTATGATTTTATATATTTATAGAATGCAAACAGTATATTCTCTAACATATATTTTTCCAACATATATTTATTATTAGTTAAAATTTATTAGACATCATAAAATTTCGTATATTTATTTTTATTCCTTATCACTTAATTAATAAGCTGTTTTATACATTTTAAGCTTGTATAGGAACAATTTGCCTAATACACTCCATATATTTTGATAATCATGTTGCTTCATCAATCCACAAACCCAAACAATTTATTTCAAGAAACCCTAGACCTAGTTTAATAACTTGAACCAACAATTTATTTTAATGAACCAATAACTCATTAGTAATCCTTCATATGATTAAATTACAGTGTAAAATACTTTTTGCATTAAGATTCAATTTTTATTCTTGATAAAGACTTTTAAAAAATTAATTAAAAATGTTTAATCTCAAAATCAGTTATTCCACAGAAGCAACTAGTGGATGGATAATCCTGAATTAAAGAAACTTGTAATTCTGTGCTATCTCTGTATGCGGTGCCCAGAAAATTTGGCTTTTCTGCATAATCAAAGTATTATATCTCAGAGTTTATAGTGTGTATATCTAATTATCCATATATTTATTATATTTTAAATGTTAAATTAATGCATAAATTAATACATAACATTTTTTACTTTATATTTATTCATTTCACTTCTCATATTCATTCTTGCACGCCACGTTCCTCTACTACCCTCTCATGATGTGAATAAATTTGCCAATAGTACTACTCAGTTCCTATATAAAACAGTGAAAGCTAATTTTTATTTATTTATTTATGGTCAAGTGTTTTTATAGTATAAGCCAAAATAAAAGTCTTTATTCTCTTATCATAAATCTAAATGTGCTTTGTTTTAACTTGGCCTTTTCAACTATTCTCCAAATAACAAAGAAGATTCCAAGTGTTTCTTTCTTTTTAGATTTTGTTAGACACTAATATTGAAATATGGAAAACAGAGAAATATAAAATAAGGGAAATAAATAAACAAATAAACCAGTAATAAAATTTAAAGCTATATTTGGAGAATTTGAACTATATGTACATCTTGGTAAATACAGTACCAAGCACATGAAACATATAAGCATATAACCAAACCTCCTTGAAACAAGTGCAAAAATGAATCATTCCTAGAGAGTTTTTGCAAGTGAGAGAATCACATGAATCAGAAATTTTGTGTATTTTTTTCACTTCACATGATGATTCTGTCACATTAAAAACTAACATGGAAGATCTATTTTCCCAGCACATGCATGATTTATAAAATCTGGACTTTTTTTTCTCTGTTTCTTGGTGGCAGTTACCTTCAGGTACATGTAGCTATGAGCAAGGAAACAATGATAACCCTTGTACATTTACAAGTAAAATCAGCACCTAATGGTATTGATTTTAGTGGTAAATGTACCAAAATTGTAGAAATGGTAAACCTGATAACACACCATGAATGCCCCCAACTTGTTTGATGAATCAAGTGTAGCATTTATTTGTGGAATAGGTAGTGGACATGTCACTGGGGCAAGGAGGTGAGTCCCATGTCACAGAAGAAGACTTCCATGCATCATATGGGGGAAGCAAAGTAAAGGGAAATCCAGTGGTTCTCCCAATTGTTTCCCAATCTTGTTGTTCTTTTGTTGCTGTTTCTGTGCTCATGTTTTGTTGGATGTAATGTGGTAGATTGTTTGAGAAACCACTATACTGTTGTTGGTTTGGCTCTTCAAATGTTATGTAGTCAGGATTGGGAGAAAGCATGGAACTGGCATCAAGGGTGCACTTGGTGTGTTCTGTGTAGAATATGAAGTTGTCAGCAAGGTCTCCATCTGAAACAGGAATTTCTGGTGAAGGCTTGGGAACTGTGCTGCTGTTTATGGGTTTGTAAGTGGAAATATCTGAAGGTGTGAAGTTGGTGTTGATGTCATTATTGGAGACTTGGTGTGACTCTTGCTTATCTTCACAAAACTGAATGGCTGGTGATCCTAGGTGATGGTTTGTTGCACTCTGTGTGAACAAGTCAGATACCATGCTTCCAGGTAACTGAGAGATCCAAGGGTGAGATAAAGCTTTCTGTGCCATGGAAAGGGAGTTGGTTTTCTTGAATATCCTACAGATTGCCCATGAATCCTGAAAACACCCACAAAGCACTTTGTTTCACTACATGGTTTCACTACATGAACAAGCATAATTGGAATATTTGCAATGTATTGTTTATCTATCTGTTTATATTGCTTGAAAAATGCTTGTAACACCCTCTTTAACATTCTCAATCACTGATCTAAATTTACTAGAAAGGACAAATTTTTATAGGTCTCACTTTCCATCTATTGGTCTCTTTCAGATTTTAAAGTTTTCAAGACATTTGTATCAAAATATAGAATGTGTGTAAGAAGAATATATTAAATAAATCTTGTCAAAGAATGTGTATGGCATTAACATTCCTCTGTATAGTCTATGAGTATGAACTGAGTTTTTTCAAAGAGCTAATGTGGAACATACAGTTATACATAAGTGATCAAATTTGGTTTATAAAAGTCAAAATTAACTCTTCACATAATAAGTGTACAATAGTGAAAGTTGAAAAGAGTTCAATTTTAATAGGTGGTTCTTACAAGGATAATAAAGATTGGGGTTTAACTTTCCAACTTTGATCATGCATGTAACATGAGTGGTCAAGATTAGTCTCTTTAACCTATGTTATCACATGAAATGTCCTACACACATGTATGTAAGTACAAGGAATTTGTTGAATACATACACTTGGAGGGAGGCTTTTGTCTGAGAGTTTTTTGGAAGGGGCTGAGTCAGAAATGCAAGGCAACCTAAACTCATGCATCATCCAATCAGTTTTCATCCCTTTGGCAGCTCTTCCTCTGTAGAACACAAGAGACTTCTTCAGACCAATGCACTTCCCTTCAGAGGAATATATAGGCCTGTCAGTTCCAGTGGCCTTCCAAAACCCAGCTCTTGTGACCCTATTTGGACGTGCACTGTTCCTGTATTTTCTGTCCCTTGGACAGTAGAAGTACCACTCTTTCTCCCCTGTGCCTGCCAGCTCTTCTTGTGCATAAAAACAACAAAATGAAACCAAGTTAAATGTAGAAAAAGAGTTGTCTAGTTTAAAACAGTTGAACCTTTGATGATTGCTCTAGAACATAAGAACAGTGTATTGTGTTTTAGGTGCCTCAAGATTTAGTCAAAATTATTTCTAGTCTCTACATTCCAAACTGTTCATTTCTTTTCTGACTAAACCTACATACTCCATTTTGACTTGATTAAAAGTAAAATTTGCATTTTAGAAATACAAAGGCCAAAACTAGGAAACTTGGTTGCAAATTAGTATGAATGTATATGTAACATTTGTGTATCTGGCATAAAGCAAAATAGCAGAAAAAGAGAAAGGTGGAAAAAAAATGAAAACAAGTTACGATTAGAAAATGGCTGTGAAGTTATAAAACAATTGAACCCTTGATGCTCATCTAGAAAATAAAAAGGGTATAGTGTATTTCTGGTCTCTTGAGATAGTCAAAAAGTGTTTTTAGTCTTTATATTTTAAAAATGATGGTTTTAGTTCTTATATTTCTGAATTTTGTTCAGACCAAATTTATAATTCATTTTAACTTGATCAGGAATGAATTTAAAAAATTTTCAGCAAATACAAAGACTAAAACTTCTTAAAGAGGAAAGAAAAATTGGTTGCAAATTAGTCTGAACCTTTATGTAAGGTAGAAAAAAAAAATGAGAGTGAGTCATGAGAGTTCTTACTTGGAAGGTCCCATGGATCATGTTTGTAAATATCCACTTGCTTAATCAGTTCAATAGGGAGAGACTTCTGCTGAATTTTTCTCTTGAGATAGAAATCAACAAGCTCTTCATCAGTGGGGTGAAAACGAAATCCTGGCATAACATCATCAATCTTTTCCATCTCATTCCTCTCCTCCATGTTCTTTCTCTCTGTATGAACTTTTGTCTAAAAGCCAAATATACAGAGAGACACTTCTCAAGATGTCAATACTTGTTCAAATATCTCTAAGAAGCTTCAACTCACCTAGTAAGTCACAATGAAATGCAAGATATTATATTATAATTATCCTCATGGCTATGATATTTCCATACATGGAGGCACAAGCATGTTGTAGTTTGCAAATTTTGGTAAACAAAATCCATTATTTATTTGCTGTTCTCAAATATGCATAATGACAAATAAGAAGTTTCAAGTTGTGCTAACTCACAGTGTTTGCAAATTTGATTAGTCCAAGGCCATGTTATGTGCCTCCCAAGAAGGTTTCTGTTCCCAAAACTTCTGCCTCCCTTTTAGGCTATGGCTCCAATGAAAATGATGATGACTAGGGTGTTGAGAAGAGGGTGTGTTTGTATGCTATTTTGAGCTCCTTGCAAAGGAAAATCTCACCAACCAAGTCAAGCAAAAGCAAAATCCTTTTCAATGGATATCTCTCACTCCCCCACTTGGCCTTATATATGTCTTATTTGTGTGAATGAATGACCAAAAAATAAGGATCAGAAGAGACCGCAGAATTAGAAGCATTATGAGGTGTTTTTATATTATTTTGAACTTGTGTTGTGATTGTTTCACTTTCATTGCTGATGATGCTCACAAGCATTTCCTTTTATCTTCAACAAATCAAAGACAAGCACCAAATGACAAGGCAACCTTCTAACGTAATTGTTTTTCATTTTCTACATGTAAACAATTCTACTTTGAATTGTTCCTATTCTCAATATAATACTGTTAATGTTGCTTTCAGTATGTGAAATTCTCTGCCAAATTCTTCTGAGGACTCTTCTAAGACAAATTTTGTCATATTTATGCTAATTCTTGGATTGCAACATTCCCTTTTCTATGCCAAACTTTTCACATCTTATATTCCTCATCTGCCATCACCAATATGAACATGTGACCTGTCATCAATCTAGGAACTTTTAAAACTATTTCTTTGAAAAAAAAAAAAATCTCCATTCCCATCTAAACTAGTTTTAAACAGTTGTTTTTGCGGGGTAAGATGACACTTGTTGACACTCAATTAGTCTACTTTCTACACTGTTAACTCATTTTGAACTAAAGTGATGCCACCAACCAACAAACAGTTGGTCTGCTAGAATAAACTTTGGTATGTTCATCTTTCAACATAAATGAAGAATCTTTGAAAAATAATTTTATTAATTAAAATGAAATTAGTTAAAAATTGTTTGTATGATATAAATTAATTTTAACTGATTTCTTGGTATTAATGCAGAATGATCATCATAAAAAAAGATAAAAATTGAAGAGTTGGTGTGCATAAAATTGCTAACCATGCCCCTTATGGCTAGGCAGGTATATAGCAAGTTAGGATTGTACTAAATTCGAAAAGATGAAAATCCAAAGGTGGTGAATTTAGAAGAACTTAGACCTCGTTTGATGCCATTGTTGTCTCTTTCGTGTGTCTTAGGGTTTATAACCCATGTTGGAAAACTGGTCAAAATCCTGCAACCTAAGTCCCTGTCTGTGTGTGGACACCACCCTAAACATAATTAAGACTTAATTAAACCTATGCTTTGCAATAAGTTAATTAATATTTTGTGCATTCAGTGATAAATTTGATGTATTTAACACCTCAATTTTAAATCATGAAGATCACAAGATCATTTGCCCTATTCAGTCAAAATATGTTCAATTTTCAAAAAGAAAGAATTATATTAATATGATTTAATCACACTTTTAGTTTCTTTAAAATGAAAATCTTAATAACCAAAATACATTAAGTCATGTCAACTATAATAAGAAAAAGAAGACGCATATGACACTCGATAGATAATTAAAATTCATGAGATCAAAGTCACATAATTGTAATACTAAAAGTCAAAATACATTTAAATCATGTTTTATTATTGTAATAATAATAATAATAATAATAACACTCAAAGCACTTTTATTTTATAGAATCTTTTCCATTTTCCACAAAATATGAAAGTGGTTTATTTTTATATTTGTTAAAATATTATTAAAAAAATATTCTTACGAATATTTTATTCTCGAAAAAAATTACATTATCTTATTTGTATGATTTTCATTCCCGTATAAAAGGGTGAGAAAGTTACATTTCCATAAAAATGAAAAAAAAAAAAATATTCACATCTATCTCCATTGCAACTTCCATTTTATTTTTATTTTAATTATTTAAAAATTTAAAAAGCGATTAAAAGTAAGAAGAAAAAGTTAATCAAATATACTTTACACTTACCTATAGCTAACATTCTTATTACGATATTTTCAGGAAAACGATTATGAGTAATTATAATTATCCTGGTAAATCAAGCTTTAACAACGTCTTTAAGGGGCAAATTAATATTAAATAAAGATGATAAATAAAATGGTATTTATGGTTTGAATTCATCTCAATATCTATAGAAAATACATGCAAGATGTTAAGACGGGATAACAAAATTCTTTAGTTTTAACTCACATTAATTCACTTAGTAAACAAGATCATCTAACTTGATTCACATCTTGATTCATTTAAATAATAAAAAGTAAAATTCCTAAAGAAAATATAAGATTTAACTCTTTGTCTATCAATATTACAAAATAGTAAAAAATAATAAAAAAAGCGCTTTTATCATTTTTAGAGTTATTTGTCCATCAATATTAAATTAAACAATATTGCAATAACCTATAACAACTTAATCATTTATAGGATGTATTTTATCTTCATCTATACAAAATTAAAAGCAGTGTTAGCTTACAACAAAAAAATATTAAGTGATACAATAAATGAGTAATAAAGTAGTAATATCATGTTAAAAGAAATTATCCTACTCATCAAAACAAGATCATTAAAGAAATTATTCCTCTTCCTTTCATCGTTATCTCAAATATCATATATCATATCACTTTGTGTATTCCAATTTTTGTTTAATTAAAAAGTTAAAAGTTAGTGCCACAAATTCAACCATTATCATTACAAAGAAGAATCGTTGTAAAGAAAATTTAACAACGTTAATTAGTGTGTAAAATCAGAGTTAGAATATTGCTTCTTTTCAAATAATTTACTTAGTCTTTTAACTGCAAAATAACTTAAATATTCCCACTGAATGGATTCAGGAAACAACAGCATAAACAACTGGCAAATTACCAGTGGATTTCTTGCTTATTAAGAGATTTATGTATGTACTATGGAAACTAAAATTTTATTTAAATTATAAAAATATATAGGTGTTGCTACAAAAATTCAACAACCAAAAAATACTAAACTATTTTAGAGTTATTAAAGATAACGAAGATTAGTATACAACATTTCGCTTTAAAAAACTTTTACTTTTGATTTTTTAGGACAGTTATTAGTATTTTTAAAAATATATTTCACTGTATCCATTATGTCATGAAAAATTATTGCGACATTAATCAAATACAGATTAATGTCATTTTTTTCATTTGTTAAAATATGTATTAATGATAATAAACAATTACTTGATGTAATTATCCATGCTAAACATGGATTAGAATTTGGAATATTCATGGTTTCAAACACTTTAAACATCTTTCACACGAAATTGATTGGTAGCTCTCAAAATTTGTGTAATGCAGTGTTATTTTCTTCTTTAATCAACACGCAATATCTCTTACAATGTTAAATATATTATTATTAAACCAAGCAAGTGACCATAATTTATTTCTTATGTTAGTTTCTGTGTTCGTGAAATAGTTGAAAAAAAAAAAGCTAAACATGTCACTTTCTTATGTAGTTTCCATTATTGCTTGCGCAGAAATATACGAAACTAGCAATATTTGACTTTTTTTATGGTACCACTCTTTTGACTGTATTAGAAACTAATTTTGTTTGTAGTATTATAATTGTTACTAATCCAACAAAATTTTGCACACAATGAATCATATTTTGACTTGAAAAATAAACTAATACTAAAATTTTTAAGGTATTGTGAACTTTATACAAACCCTTTCAAATTTTTACAAGGAAACGGTAGATTATGTAAATATAAATCAGTGAAAAAGAGTTGTAGAATGTATATCATTTTGGCTTTATCCCTGGACTTCCAACTAGTTCATCATAGAACACCTTTGTGAAACCTATAATGCAAGAGACCAAATTGAAGAGTAAAGTATTTTGAAAGCCATGCAAATTATTTATGCCACACTTCTATTATAAGACACTGATTGCACAGAAGAATTACTTTCTTTTCTATTTTGTTAAATGTACAACATAATATTGTCTGCAAATATAATACATTTGTGGTTTATAACACATCAATGCATATAAACCATTTCAAGAACTTTGTTCCTCAAGTTCCACAGGCAGCTCCAACTTTTCACTGCCCCTCTGAATCATCAACACCACTTTCTCTCCTACATTATACTCATCCAATGCTTTCAACAACTCTGCTTTGCTCTTGACCTGCCAAGGATGCACCAAAGTTCTTATCAAAGAAATAGGAAAGAGATAATAAAATGAGAAAATAACTTGTATCCAATTCCATAGGTTGTGTTTGTATAGTTATCCTCCTGAAGTGAAACTCTAACACGGACACGGATACGACACTGACACTGACACGTAGATACATATAATCTCCAAAATATAAGACACGAGGACACAAATCTATATATTACATCACTATAAATTATATAAATTTACAATCAATATTTATGTATTAAATACCATTTATGAACAAGGTTAGTGAAATATAACAAAAATTGAATCTAATTCATTTATCTAAAATCCAAAAAGTGAAAAGAAACATGTATAATTTAAATATTTTTAATTATATATAGGATTTGTATTTTATCTCTATAATAAATTTATGAGTTTTTAGAAAATTATTGTATCAGTCCCTTTCAAAATTATGTTAGAACCATGTTAGAATTGTCAGATACTTAAAAAATTGTCTTTTGAATTGGATACTTCACCAATATGTGTAGTACGAGTGTCATACACGTCAGTATCCGATAGATGTCGGACACGGGACACGCCACCTAAAATGGAGTGTCATATGCGTCAGTATCCGATAGACGTCAGACACGGGACACGCCACCTAAAATGGAGTGTCCGAGCCTCATATCTAATTTTGATTAGACAGAATAGCACAAGCAATCAATGAAAGATTATCTAAGTTTTGTCCACAAAACAAAGGTTGACAATATGAAATGAATATTTTGGCTTTTAAAAGAGTATGATTCAAACAGTTAACAAGAAAATTCTTCAAGAGAAGACTCACAGGCTTATTGTCAACTGCAACAATGATATCTCCAAGGATTATATTTCCAGCAAATCCCCTTGTGGTGGGATTTAGCCCAGCTTTGGCAGCAATACTATTTGCAGGAACCTGGGGAACATAAGTTCAAGAGAGCTAAAGAATGATATATAGGCAAAGTTTAATTACAGTATAACAAGAGAATCTTGTGGATTTACCCGAAGAACAAGAGCTCCATTTCGAACATTAAGTTGGTTTGCAATTAAGTCTGGTGCAACATCCACATTTAAACCAGCTCTAACAACCTTGAATGACAAATTATGAAACAAAATCCGCCATAAATATATAAATCTTAAAAATTCGGCAGCTAAAATGTGAAAACAAATATTATATATAGAAATATGATTAGAACACATAATGTAGAACTAACAACAGTTGATTCCCTGTGTTTTCTTCCCAAACAAACAACTAAGCATTTCCTCTCTCTTTAAAATCTAGAAAAATAAGGTGATTTTTGCATGAAAACATAAAAGGATCATCAACCATGAAACCTTGTCATATTAAAGATATCACAGCAAAGCTAAATATCTTTCTGCATATTTTGGTTCCATCAAAACACTTACTTTTCCAAACTGAATGAGCTGTGGAACAATTCGCAATACAGTTGAAGATGGGATCGCAAATCCTACACCAGCTGATGTTCCTGCAATAGCAAGAAAAGAAAGGCAAAAACATGAAGCATGCAAAACTAGAAAGAGCAACTAGAACTTGCAGCTTAAACAGTCATTTCGCCATGCAAAGTAAAGTGAATGGATCAACAATGCAGTGAAGGAAAAAGTGGTAGAAATTTTTTGAGAAGTGAACCCAAAAGATTTTCTCATCAATGTTCAGTAACATGGTCCAATTCCTTCTGATTGTGATGGTAAAATAACTTGCCTGTCTGTGTAAATATTGCAGTATTAATCCCAATTAAGCTTCCTTTCGAATCAAGAAGGGGGCCTCCGCTGTAAGCATCATAGGAAAAGTAGGAAATGCAGCATTTGATATCAACAGCCACTTAACACTCAATACCAATCATGAAGAAAAGCATTTTGACCAAGTGAACTGCACCAAACTCAAGGAATGTGGGACTATTCTAGATCATATAAGGAAAGGATCTTAGTGTAACCTGTTCCCAGGATTGATTGCTGCATCAGTTTGAACACCACCACCAATTGTTACCCCAGTTTGACTAAAGATGTCTCGGTTAAGTCCACTTATAACCCCAACTGTGAGGGTGTGATCAAAACCAAATGGATTTCCAATTGCCAAACATTGCTGCCCAACTTTTAGAGATGATGATTGTCCCACCTTGATAGGCCTTAAAATATCTTTAGGGGCATCTACCTGTATTTGTAGATTTGTTAATATCTTGTCATGTGTATGATACATGCATGCACAATTTTATTAACTATCTAAATGAGATATTAATAAAAAGATGTGATTTATAAAGAAGACAAAACAGACATGTTAAGTATATTGCTTATGGAAATCAGGCAATTGATTCACAGAAGAAATAAATTCAGAAAGTAAAAAGGAGATCATGCCTTCAAGACAGCAAGATCCTTTAAACGGTCAGCTCCAATGAGTATTCCTTCAAAATTCTTTTGTAACCTTTATAATAGAAAGTGTAGAAATCAGAATTACATATGTTGGTTAGTTTCAAACAGAAATTTGGCAATGTATGCAAAGAAAAGAAGTCTACATGAGCCTCACCCTTCTGATGCTAGAATATTAACTCGGGCAACCACCTCACCAGCTTTCGGGTTTCTTGAAAGGGCATTGCCAATTACTGAATAATACAAGAATGTAACAATCACAAGTCAGCACCTGGTCTAGAAAGCCTGCTGAATACACTAAGATTGGGAAAATATGCATACAAATTAACAAGTGCATAGTACAAGCATTCCATCATAGAACAGCAAGCAAGCACATTAGGTAAGCAGCAAAATGGAGCTAAAATTTTCAAAGAACGGAGCAAAGAGGACATAAATCAAAGATATTTAAAAGCACAAAACAAAATTCAACAAATACTTGTTACATCAAATACACATTCCAAATCAAGGAGTCCAGCTTAATGTGATCAAATGCAACAAAAATCTTACTGAAGAGAAGCTAAATGTGTGTGTTGTTTTAAAGATTGAAGCATGACATAACATAGAAACTGTTTCCCCACTGATTCTCACCATGGTAATTTGTCACAATGTGGCCCTCCTCATCCCACACTACTCCAGAACCATTTCCTTCAGGAATCTGGTAGTATAATAGATACAAAAAACAAATTAAACTGTGTGATATTCTAGTGTAGGACAATTAAAAACCCTATCATGCTTATTAGATAGACACAATATAATAATTAGAATATAGAGTCCTTGATTAGACCTTAAAATGATTTAACATATTATAGATTAAGTACTGAGTTACCTCAACCACACCAGTTATATTAAGCTGAGGACGTAATGTCGAATCAAATATGTTAACAACAGAATATGTGTTTCTTTCAAATAGTTGGACAATTCGATCCTGCCAAGTACAATGAATTGGAATTAACTATTGCTACAAGAGCATCAAAAATGAGCCATGCAGCCACCACAGACAAAAGAGGGGCTATAGTTGAAAGCTGACCTCTATGGGAAAGAGTGGCCCAGAAGAAAACACTGGAGGGGTTACTTCTTCAAGTGTTACTGATGGATCTCCCAATGCTAGGGCTGTGCATTTACAATTTATGACATGAAGATAAACTTTGCTGGAAATACTAAAAGAGACTTGCACAAAAGAATACAACAATATGTTTGTAATCAAAGAAAATAGAATTAGAACACGCTGCTAGAAAATCTTCATCCCCCCATTGGCAACTCACAGCTCCATGTCCATGTAACAAACTACTAGTCAAATACACCAAACCAAAGGTGATCCATCTCACCAGCATTTATAAAAATAAAAATATTCTAGCAATACCCTATAATAGTTTACTTGTCATGCACTATGGATTAAAGATTTTTACATGGTCAAATAATTAGAATTGGGTAATATTATATATAAACCCTCTTAATGTTTATAAAGAAAGCATTAAATGTAAAAGAAAATGCATTTGATGTCCTGAAAATATAGAAAATATTCAATTATTTCTTTATCTAGTAAGTAGGAGAATTAGTAGGAAGAGAAAGTATGAAGATTTAGAACTATTCTTAGAAATCGCCTTAGGTATGTTCTTCAATGTAATTATTACAAGAGTCTAAGAATTTTACCATGACATACACATAGAAATAGTTATGAACTTACGAACATACAACCAATCAAACAAGTAAACACAAAAGCAGAACCGTGCGGACCTGACAAGTACCTTGAAGAACAAAAACAGGAAAACATAGTTAAACTCGCCACTAACACACGTCGTGTTGGAGATAGAACAACCTCCCTCAGCATTGCACCAAAATCCAAAGTTTCATCTTGAACTTGCACAGTGCTGCTACATGTGTAATCAATCAAACATGCACATATCAATAGAAGTCACAACCCCACATAAAAACAAGCAACACCAACAACCAAAACGCACTCCTGGATGCACAAAGACTCAAACTTTACACTTGCAACAACAAAAGACACACACCCAATTGCAGTTTGTTATTGAAATCTTAGGATTTGTCACTTTGAAGATTCATCTTCTGTTTCCACTGTTCATTACGAAGGAAAAAATTAATTATGCACTCTTAATGTAAGCTTATATTGTCATTCAATCACAAATCGTCCTGTATGATAAATTTACTGACTTTTGCAGTAACTACCTTAAAATTCATATCAGTTTTTAATAACGCTTTTTTGTGTAATTTTTCTTTGTATGCAAAGTTTTGAAGACAGGAAACAAAATGCTTTTCCAAACCAAACATCCCTTAGTTTGAAAATGAAAACGCACTCTAGCATACACAAAGACTCAAACTTTTGAAATGCAAGCACAAAAGGCCCACACCCAGTACAGTTTTTTTGCTGAAACCTCAATTTGCAGAAACAATTGGGATACATAGCGTAATGGGGCGAACCTGATGGATGAAACGGCGTCGTTTGGAGAGTGTTGGGAGTGAGAGCAGACAGAGGACATTCCATCAAAGCAAATCTCACGGCGGCTGAGGACACAGCTTCTTCTTCTTCTTCTGTGTGTTGGCACTCCCACAGACCACAAATTGCATGCTGATAGAACTTGCATTTTCTGATTTGGAGTGAAAAAAAAAAAAAAAAAAAAAAAAAAA
>Ga0209489_101964_pt1 | contig 42339 bp, 23 predicted proteins | sample SiratrowhiteBW_FD_187527 | JGI IMG/M metagenome (GOLD analysis project Ga0209489, IMG submission 187527) | Root nodule microbial communities of legume samples collected from California, USA - Siratro white BW (SPAdes) (version 2) | ecosystem: Host-associated > Plants > Roots > Nodule | place... | reverse complement strand
CTGTTATTATTACTAATAATATTAATAAAATATTATTATTAATGTTATTATTAATAATTTGTCAATATTATTATTATTAATATTATCAATATTAATAATAATATTATTATTATTATTAATTATAGAAATTACAAGTATAATTAATAATAATAATAATAAGAATAGTCATAATAAAAACGTTAATAATCTTATTGTGACAACAAGGTTAATCTGTTCAGTGATAAAATAAGTTATGTTCGATACATAAGATAAGTTATATTCGATATATATGGATTTGAGTTCGAATCTCACCAATTACACATTATCAATAATATTAATAATATAAATTAAAATAATCTTAAAAAATAAATATAATAATAATAAAAATAAGATATAAAGGTAGTAAGAAAATTAAAAGGAATTATCTGTTGATACATGTGGACTTGGATTTGCACGGTTTGTTTAAGAGTTCAATCACACAATTAGATCATATAATATTAGGAAACATAAAAACTTTTTTTATGTTGAAAGGGAATAGACCATCTAATATTAAGGCCAGCTAAACCGTCTAATACATTTTCTACAAATGTGTTATTTATATGTATTCATTCTCAAAACATTCATGACAGTGAGAGTTAGAATCATGGTCATATTAAAAGAATTACAACAATTATGGTCTAAATCATAGCAATGGTAGTGGTGAGATACTGGAGGGAACCACGAAGGGGAGTGGAAGCTAATAGGATGACCAGTGCAGAGAGACTAAGACGCAACATGAGTAATGAGAGGGAACTATGCACGTAGTATATGCTATCAAGGAAAACGAAGCCGACAAAACATGGCTAGAAAGAGGGTACCCAAATCCTAGATGGAGTGAATTGAAGAACTGAACAACAGGAATTAGAGTATTACGATGAGAAAAAAGCAAAATTAGAGAAGAGAATAATTGAGCGTGTATGAAAGAATAAACACGATTTAACATCAAATATATAAATAACAAATACTAATCATTGTTATTTTAAGTTTTAACAATGGTTGTGACAAAATCGTCATTATTTCTTCTGTAAATGACTTTTAACCATAATTGAATTAAAAATTGCTATAAAAAAATTCATCAAAAATCGTGAAAATATCATCATGTCTTTTGAGTTGAGAATGTCTTCGTAATCATAATTAATAAGCGCAAGTTAAAATTTTTGCATTAGTGTATATGATTATCAATGTTATGTTTAAACAATTAAAATATAATTTTGCACCTAAATCATTGAATTTTAGTCATTCAAACAATATTAAATTATAGATTACAAAATCTTAACCATACACATATTAAAACTACATATATTAATACTACATGTATGACTCATTCAATAATATTCACTTGAATGAAATATCTTCACGATTTTGAAATGGAAAATAAAATACAAAATTGTATTGAATAGTACTGAATTACTTAAAAATATTTTCTCGTTTATGAATTACTAAAATATGTTTATAAATATTTTTTAAAATATTCGGATAAATTCTCTAAAATGTAAAATAATAGTATGATAATTTTATAAAAATATAAAAACTATTTATAATTTAAATGATATTATAGAACATATGATATCTTTATTGGGAAAACTTTTTTAGAATTCGAGAAATTTAATTTCTAGCTTTTCTTATGAGATGAAATTTTGAAATATGTAACTAAAAAACATTATCATACCGAACCGACTTAATTTCTGGTTTTTTTAAAAAAAAATTAAGAAAGATGTGTTGTGTTGTGAGAAACACCTGAGGTTGAAAAATATTGTAATTGTGACAAAGACACTATCCCGCACAATGTCAGGCACGTGCATATATGTCATTGGCCAATAATCTTCCAAGTCAAAACTCAGTAACGGAATCCAATCTTTCATGCTTATTCTATTCGACTATTTTTTATTATAAAAGAAAAGTGAGAATGTGCATTTATTTTCGATAATTTTTTATGCCTTTAATTTCTCGCTAAAAATTTTATTATAGATTGTGAATTGACGTGTAGCATTTGTAGGAGAGACAATATCGAAACGGAGGAAGTAGAAGAGAAAAATAAACAATTGGAAAATGAGTAAAAATAAAAGTTATTTGATTGAAGAATATATAAAAATGGAAAATAGATCTTTTATTAAAAATAAAATAAACATAGAATAATAGTACTTATTAATAATAATAATAACAATCATAACAAATTATAATATTATAATTATAAAACATTATGCCGTCGTCATGCAGTGTAGCCTGATGAGCTTAAACTTATATTTTAGTCTTCTTTATATATATATATATATATATATATATATATATATATATATATATATATATTATAATTTAGTTAAATTCACTTGATAAAATTGTATTCATAAGTTACATATTATAACAACTAAGAAAATAGTTCTAGAGTAAATATGTTATAAGAAAAATTGATATATGAATATTTTATTATTAAAATCAAAATTTACATAAATATAAAAATTAAGTTATTTAGATTTATTTTCTAAAATTGTCATCTGTAACAACCTAGAAAATTTGTCATTTGAGTAGAAATGGTAAAAGTAGAATGAGCATTTGATTATTATATTATTAAACTAAAAACGCGTATTTATAGAAAAAGTAAATAGTCAAGTCTCGTTTCAACTCAAGCTATCATCTCTCTAAAACCCCTAACCCTCATTTTCCTCTGACTTCTCTATAAGTCTCTACTTCCATACCTCATCAGTTTCTCAAGCGGAGCCCACCGTTAGACTCGTGACGGAGAATAGAGCAAGTCTACCCGATCAGAATCTCCGTTAGAATAAGTTCATTTTCTGCCCTCTTCCCTTAGAGCCATTTTTAGGTTTTTGTTTTCCTCTACCTTATGAGCTTGCAGGTGGCCTGAGTTATCAGATGGTGCCTTTGTGAGCTCATTTCCTTAGTGTTTTAGTCTGATCGTTGATTAGAGGTTCTTTGGTGCAGATTTGAGTTCTTAAAGATCTTAGGTTTTGGGGGCTGTTATAGAGAACTTCTAGTGCAATTCAGGTAAGGGAAGCTAACCTTAGTGCTTGTTTGATTTACAAATTTAAGTCTTGAATAGAGAAGTTAATGATTGTAGTAATCGTACAATTTGTATCTGGTCAAGTTTCCTACAGGTCTGAAATGTTGAATTGAATGTTGCATGTATGAGATAGTTGTGTGAAAATTGATGATATGTTGATCTGTTGAATAGATAAATTGTGCTATGGTAGATCATTCATCGTGTATGTGGCCTGATTTTCACCCAATTTAGTCATCTGAGGCATGCATGGTAACTCTGATATAGTGAATTCTGTTGATTTTTCTGCATAATTCGCCCAGGCGACATCATCTCGCCCAGGCGAGAATGGTTTCGGGTAGCAAGTATGCTCTCTGGACTGTTTTCGCCCAGGCGAAAAATTACTCGCCTAGGCGAGAAAGTAGTTCGCTCAAGCGAGGGTACAGTCGCCCAGGCGAGGAAGCCCTTGGAGCAAGTGTGCTCTCTAGAGTGCTTTCGCCTAGGAGAGAAATCTTTCGCCCAAGAGAGGAGGTATTCTCTCCCAGGCGAGAGTATTTTCGCTAAGGCGAAAATATACCTTACTCTCTGGACTACTTTCGCCCAAGCGATAAATTTTTCGCTCAGACGAGGGGTATTTTCGCCCGGGCGAAATTGGTCTCGTCCAAGCTAAAAAAAAAATATTTTTTTTTTTGCTTTTTGTTTCTGAATGTTTAGCTCTTTTGGAATGCAATGTATGTATTTAGTAAAACCAATTAATTGATAATTTAAGTTTAATTATATTGATAGTTTAATGATTTCTTTAAATATTGAGATTGAAGTGGAGATTGAGATTTAAAAGTGAATGAATGCATGAGTAGAGATCTATATTGTAATGTGATATTGTTAAGAGTATTGATAAAGTTTGTCAAAGCCTAGGCATAATGTTTTCAGGAAAGAAAACACTCGTGTCTTGGTTAATTAGGAAGTGCATTGTCTAAGGATCTGATCAATAACGATTGATATCCTGACTCTACTAGTAATAGGAATTAAATAGATGATCATTACTAGGTGGTGAGAGTCGAAAGAGGTCTGAACTGGGTGACTGCTTTTAATTTTGTAGGGTGTTACATAATCATTTCTCTAAAATTATTTATATGAACTTTTTTTACTTTCTTGTAACTCTTACCCTTATACTTATTATAGAGAATAAAGTATTTATAGTTCCTCAGAATTTTAGTGGGTAAGTTCAATTTTGTCCTCTAATCCTTAGAGTCATATAATATATGATGAGAAATTGACATACTCCTTATTTTGTAACTATACAAACTCACATTAAAAAATAATATGATAGGTATAAGTCTTTTAATCTGATTCAATGTATGATATTTTAGAATTAAATGTGTATAAATTTGAAGCTACGTAAAGTCTTGCATGAGATATATAATATAAAATTATTCTTAATGCTCTTTGATTTTAAACTTCTAACTAGGAAAGTTAGACATATAGATTAATGAAAATTGTTAATTAGGTTTGTTTTAATTAATAATATCATAAATCTAATTTATATGAGTTAAGTAATAATCATATTTGATGACACTATTTATTATTTAATAATAAATATTTAAAATAACCTATATAAGTGAAAGTGACAACCATACTTTCATAATAAACAAATGATTGTCTTTGATATATTTTACAATAAATTAATAGCATAAAAATTAGCAACTATTACATTTAAAAGCTATTATATGTTATATATATAATAATTTATTGTTGGTCGATGTAGTATAATTTCAATATCGTTATCTTTTATTTTTTTTTAAAACTTAAAATAAATTTTCTTAAAATAATTTGGTTTTGGGTTGGATTTTTGGTGGTAGGCTGCAATCCCATTTGTAAAAGGGTGGAACTTTCATGGAAAGTTCGAAAATCCCTTCCTCAAGTTAATAGTGATAACGGATAGGGACAAAATATAAGTGTATTATTGTTAGTTGTTTTTATTTTCAAAAAATTAGTTATTATGAGTCGAAGATACTTTGTCGTGAATTTAAAATGAAAATCTTTATTAAATCAGATCTGATATATCTAAAGGAAATAGTTGGCATCATAAATGTTTTAGAAACTTTTATATTTCAATATGCCATACCTTTTAATTGAATTAAAATTTTAAAATAATGATTATTATGTTATATGCTTTATTTGTAACTTGTTATTCTGTTTCAAAATTATATTAAGCTTTCAATGTGACTTGCTACGTGCGTTTAAATTTATATATTTCATTTATCTTTTTATGTGTAATTTAATAAAAACAATTTAATTTAAACTAAAATATGAATTATTTTTTACAAAATTTAGCTTAGGTAACCCTTTAGAATCTTTTTACTCAATAATTTGATTTATAACTGTATAAGATGGATTGCCGCCAATTTATTTAAGGGTACTTTTGACATTTTCATATGTTAAAAGGAGTTGGAATTCATTCATACATTCATTTTTTTTCTAGAATCAAACAATATTGTATAAGCAAAAAAGAATCATTATGCTGACTAGGCATAAAATACATTTGCACTTGTCCTTCTTCAATTAGTGATGGTAAATTATGCAGAATATATTGTTTTATCTGTAAAAGAAATAAAAGTTATAATACAAGCACAAAGACTGGTTCAATCCTTTTACAAGTTCACAAAACGTAGGTCCCACACATTTTCACAAGATTGTTCCCAATACATTCCTACTCTTCATCACACCTTTATCTCAACTATTTGAAACCTTACACCATCATCATATATCATCATGGTATGGTGATGTGCATAACTTGTGTCTCTTCACTTTTCCAAGGGTGTTTTGACATTTTATCAGAATATGCATTATTTTATATAAGTGCATGGTGGAAGGGTTGACATTTTGAGGAAAAGATAATTGCTTGTAGTTACTATAAGTAATATTAATTAACTTCTAAGGATATCTAATTAAAATAAGTAGAATAAAATTATAATAATTGTAATACCCTATAGAAAATATTTATAGAATAAAATTTAATTTTAGAGATAAATTTAATAACAGTTAAATATTTTCTTAACAGAAAAGTTGTTTAAGTAAATAAAAGATAGGTATTTATTTTTTATTTTTATAACAACCATCAACTCTCTCTTCCTAAGAAGATATTATCTCTAAAAAGATATTTTATTTCTCTAAAAAGATATTCTGTTTTATTCTAATAAAAACTACCAACTCTCTCTAAGATATTCTATCTCTTTTAGAAGATATTCTGTTTTGTTCTAATAAAAATCACCAATTATCTCTAAGAAAATATTTTCTCTCTAAGAAGATATTTTATTTCTCTAAAAAGATATGAAAACCACCATCTCTCAAACAAATCTTCTTTAAAATTTTCTACCTTCTCTCTAGATTTGTGATCTCATAGATTATCAGATTGACAATCAGAAGACACCCCTAGATTCCTAACGTTGAGTAGATCAAGAGTGTCCGATCATATTCTTGAACAGAGTTAGATTGCCCGTGATTTTAAAGTTTTTGAGTATCTCTACTCTATAGAGGTAAGGGAAGCTAGTTTGAATGTTTTTAATAAATATTATAATTACTTGTTTTGTGAATTTGGGTAAGGGAAACTAGTTTGATTGTTTATTTTAAATATTGCAATTATTTGTTTATTAATCAATTGAATGGAATGAATGTTTATGTATTGTATTATGTAGTATCAATGTTTGTGAATGATGTGGTGTGTGATCGAGACATAGTATCTTCAGGAAAGGAGATACCCGTATTGAGATTATTAGGATATGCATTGTTTGGGGATTCCTAAGGAGGTATCCTGACTCTACTGGTACATTGAATTCACATGAATGAAGATTACCAGTTCGTGAAGAGTCGAAGGAGGCTCATATGGTCCTGTCCGAGGTTTGAAATATGAGCCCGATCGGAATAGCGCATATGGATTAACCCTGTGCATACGGGATCCGAGGTTTGAAATATGAGCCCGATCGGAATAGACTGTTCTAAGATTTGAAATATGAGCCTGATCGGAACAGTTGGGTGGTATATGATAGGTACACACCTCTAAGTCTAACTCAATGCACGAGTATCTTCCGGAAGTAGAGAGTCTAGTGTCTTTGTTTGTGAGTCAGTGTATGTATGATGTGAGATGAATTATGAAAGATTGAATTGTTTGTTTTGTTTTGTTGAGATAGAAATCTATTTATGAAAATATATATTGCTTTGAAAACTCTCTAGCTTTTTTGTGTGTGTTGTTTGTTTTGTTTTTAAAACTGCGATGCGTGTATATTATACGGGAGTAGAGAATTTGACAGGTGGAATTTGACAGGTGGTTGAGTCCCAAGTGAATTGTAATGGAGAAGCTTCATTTTATTTTATTTGTAATTTTACAAAGATATTTTATTAAATCTTATGCAGAAAAGTATAATTTGAAATATATAATGAATGTATGAATTTTTATATTCAAGTTTATTATATAAATTTTTATGCAATAAAATTTTTATTATATGAAAAATATGAGATATTACAATAATATCTAATATACAAAATATACTTTAAATAATATATTTAATATTTATAATATATATTTTTAATGGTCCAATAAATTATCTACTTTTGAAAAATACTTTTACAAGACAATAATAATATTTTTGACGTAATTGAAAAAAGTATAAAAATGAGTTTGGTAACAACATGTTAAATATACTATATTGCCAATTCTTCTTTACATATATAAACACATATAAATTATAATATAATCTAAAATAAAAGCTAAATGCATTATTCTTCTTTAAATATTATTGTATGGACAAAAAAGTAATCATTATTTAAAAAATAATATAAAATTTATTATTCATAATATTTGGAAAAAAATCAGAAAACTAAATTAGATGTAACTAAAAAATATAATATTTTCATTAATATTTTTTACTTTTAACACTAAATATCTATAATTAAGAATAAGACTAAAAAATAATATAAAATTGATTCATAGTAAAGTATGAAGATGTTGCTGTCGAAATTGTTCAAAATAAGTCAATAATCAGAGACGCGTTTGCACGAGGGTTTTTGATACTGATGTTGGAGAATTATGTTTTGCCATCACTGTTTACATATTATACCCATTTAATAACTTTTTTTTAATAAAATATTATATAATAATAAAATAATGATATATATATATATATATATATATATATAATTTTAAATTTTGAAATTATATAATGAATAGTAGTGTCAAGTGGTATCACACTCGGTGATGTTTTACAATATATGAAACTTCAATAACATGTTTCTACTTGATTATTATCTATAGAACTAGAGCTAGTATATTTCAAAAATATGATTATTTTTAATTTTCTAGGACAAATTAAACATACATTTTTTTAAAAATAATTTAATTTAATTTAATTATTTTAAAAATACAATAATTTATAAATAAATATTAAAATAAAGCTTAATAATCAAGGCTCACCAATTATCGAAGAAATTGATTAATTATTTAAAAAAATAAAAAGGTTTTAATGAATTCAGAACACGATAAAAGAATATAATTGTCGGATAAAAAAAATATCATTAGAAAATGAGATATATTAAAATAATCAATGATTTTAAACAGAATTGAGATAGAAACATCAAAAATGTGATTAGTTTTATGGAAAAATAATTGTTGATGGATAGTTATATTTTACAGAATAAATGAATAGTTATGGATGCAGTGTAAATGTTATTTGTAATTAGTGTATATAAATGAATGATGTACTTTTTTAATGGTGGAAAAGTTAAAGATTTATTTTTATGTATATTTATGTCATATTTTACTTTTAACTTCATTGGATTTTATTTACTATAACATAAAAAAATTGTATTTTCCGTAATTTCTTTTTCCTTATCAGTTTATTAGTTTCTATTTAAAATTATAATTTTATCAAAGTTGAAATCTCTAATATACATCTAGACGTTTTCTTTTAAATTTATATTTTTAAAATTAATTTTGATCATTTAAGCCATTATTTGAAAAAACAATAATTAAATATATAATTCAAATTAAAAAATAACCATAAAGCGTTTACCAAAGTCAACATAAAAGTATTATTTTATTGCTACATAAAAATTTACTATTTTATATGATTTCGATTTTATTAATATATATTTATTTATCTAAATTGAAAGATTTAAAATTTATTTAATTTTGAATTGGATGATTTAAGTTATTTAATTAACACTATATTAAAAGGTAAATGATTTTTTAATGTCAATACTGTGATAGGGTATTTTAATGACGAATATTTAAGTTCTTCGTTAACAATTTTGAAACCATAGTCAATATAGTAATTGTCAACAAAAATACGTTTTTGAGGACAATTTAAATCATTGTCATTATTGACAATAAAGATAATGATTTTTTTTTCTTCAATTGTCATCATTTTAGCATAAAAAAATAACAATAATTATTTTATAACCATGTTGTATGTCATGTATATGTATCTATTCTAAAAACATACACGACAATCAAAGTTAGAATCATCAATTACTTAAAACATTCTCTCATTTACGAATTACCAAATTATGTTTTTATATAAATTTTAAAAAATTTAAAAGAATAGTGTGGTGATTTTATAAAAAGTTAAAATATTTATAATTGAGATGATATTGTAGAACGTATAATATTTTTTGAGAAAAATTTTTTAGAATTCGAGAAAGTTAATTTCTAACTTTTTTATGAGATGAAATTTTGAAATATGTAACTAAAAACATTATCATATATGTTATTTGTTAAAACATAAATCAAACCAAAAACAAACCTTCATGCTTAGTCTCTTGGACTATTTTTTATTATAAAAGACAACTGAGTAGTGTGTATTTATTTTCGATAATTTTTATGCCTTTAGTTTCTCCCTAAAACTTTTATTATATATTGTGATGAACATGTGTAGGAGAGCCAATATCGAAATGGAGGAAGTAGAAGATAAAAAGAAACAATGGAAAAATTACTAAAAATAAAAGTTGTTTGATTAAAAAAATGTATAAAATTTGGAAAAATAGATCTTTTATTAAACTTAAAATAAACATAAAATAATAATACTTATTATTATTATTATAAATAACAATCATAACTAATTATAATACTATAATCAATTATAATCATAACAATCTCTCTCTGGGGTAGGGCTTCACAGGACATAAGTTTCTGCAGACCGCCATAAAGTTTGGCTTGCTTAGGGTTTATGCATTCCTGGGACATTGACTTATTATTTTTACAACTTAAACTTATATTTTACCTTTCTTTATATGTGTGTGTGTGTGTATATATATATATTACAAATACAAGTAAATTAAGGAGTTAGTACTTACAATCAATTTAGAATTCATTTGATGAAATTCAGTACTTTATCCACAATAGAGTTACATATAAATTAATGAATGGATATCATAAATTTAATTTACTTAATATACCCATAAAATTAAATGACTTAAAATTATTCTTAATATATCCACAAATTAAATGAGTTAAGTAGGAATCATATTTGATGACACTATTGATAATTCAATAATGAATATTTAAAATAACTTATATTGTTAATGGATCTATAAGTTATAGTGGTAACCATATACTTTCATAATAAACAAATGATTGTCTTTGATAAATTTTACAATAAATTATTGGTATAAATAATTAACAATTATTACATTTGAAAGCTATTATATGTTTTTTATTTTAAAAAACAATGATCGTTGCTGGAGGTAGTATAATTAAAAATAATTATCTTTTATTTATAAAACAAAATTTAAAAAATAAATTTTCTTAAAATAGTTTAGTTTTGGGTTAGTTTTTTTTTATGGTAGACTGCAGTGCTATTTGTAGAAGCGAGGAAGTTTCGTGGAAAGTTCGAAAACTTCTTCCTCAAGATTAGTAGTGATAACTGATAGGGACAAAATATAAGTGTAGTACTGTTAGTTGTTTTTCTTAAAAAAAAAATATTAATTATTATGAGTGGAAGATACTTTGTAGTGAATTTAAAATGAAAATGTTTATTAAATCAGATCTGATATATCTGAAGGAAATAGTTGACATCATAAATATTTTACAAACTTTTAATTAATTTCTATATTTCAATATGTCATACCTTTTAGTGAATTAACATTTTAAAATAATTATAAATACTCCAAATTTATACAAACAACATTTAAACAAGAGAATATTTTATACTTTAAATATCTCTATTTATCAAATTATGCAGAATGTATATTTTTTATAAGTAAAAGAAATAAAAATTTAGTATAATTTGATGTTTGTTTGTTTTCAGGCAGATATAAAAGAGATTATAGGAATTGAATGATTTGTTGAGATCACTCTAGAAAATATATTAAGCAGCTTCGTAAAAATCTTTCATTTATGTAGTTTTGATCTGATCTATTGATCTACTATTAGAATCCTTCACTTTGTTAATGTATAATTAAGTATCTATATTATTAACTAATCATAATATAATTTTAATGTACTACTTGATGGAATTTATAGTGTAATACTAGATACTAACTTTCACATTTTACCTATTAGTCAAAAAAACACACACTTCATAAGAATTTAAGAATTTAAGCATATCTAGAATGTTTTTCTTATTTTAGTAAAAGAAATAAAATAAAAGTAATGATTGTACAATGCTTTTCTTATTTTAGTAAAAGAAATAAAATAAAAATAATGATTGTACGAAGAACAACGAAGAGTGGTTCAATCCTTTTATAAGTTAATAAATAAATAAAAGTAATGGAAGCACGAAGAGTGGTTCAATCCTTTTACAAGTTTGACAAGATTCTTCTCAATACATTCCTACTCCTCACACCCACACCCATTATCTCTACTATTTGAAACCTTACACCATCATAAGATGCATAAGATCATGAAGTGCATAAGGGCGCCTTGTGGGTCTTCACTTTTCAAGGTTTTTTGACATTTCATCAGAATATGCAATATTTTATAAGTGCACGCTGTAAGGGTTGACATTTTCAGAGAAAGAGAATTGCTTGTAGTTACTATAAGAAAAATAAAAAAGTAATCATTATTTAACAAAATAATTAATATAAAACTTATTATTCATAATATTTTAAAAAATCATAAAAGTAAATTAGATGTAATTAACCCAAATAATAAATACATTAACTAATTTAATTATGCACTTAAAATAATCTAATGTCCTAATTTAAAATATTTTTTTTTCACTTTATCAATTATCTTCATTAATATTTTTATTTTAACACTAAATTAACCATAATTAAGAGTAGGACAAAAAAAGTAATATAAAATTGATACAGAGTAAGAGACACATATCCACCTACCCTTTGGAATCTACCTTGCTTAATGTTGTATAAACACTTAGCAATGACTTTCTGTGCCCTAATTTTTTAAATGGTGCACTCCACAATTGGATGAAATGACATTTATGGATTAGTTGCATGGAAGAATAATAATTTGATGGACACTAATATTTTAAATGACAAATGAATAGTTATGGATGTTGTGTAAATGCTATTTGTAAGTAGTGTACGGACATAACATCAACCTCTATAAATAAACCATGTACTTTTCTAATGGTTGAAAAGTTAGAAATAATTTTTTATATATATTTTTGTCATATTTTACTATGAACTTCATTGGATTTTTATTTACTATAAGATAAAATAAAAATAAATAAATTTACATTTTCCATCATTTTTTTTTCTTATCAGTTTATTATTTTATATTTAAAATTAATTTGATCATTTAAGCGATTATTTGGAAAAACAATGATTAAAATATCTAAATATATAAGTCATTAATTCCACACCTGAAACTTCCTTAGTGTCTCCTTGGAATATCTCCACGTCAAGCAAATGCTTATTTTTAAACATTTTCATTAACCATATTTTACTATTATATGAACCTATATATTTTTTTATCTGTATTTTAGATTAACAAGACTTGGTACTCGTGATACATGGGTATATTTTTTATATTTTCTTCAAATTTATAATATATATATATATATATATATATATATATATATATATATATAGTATACAATGATAAACATTTATTATTTTAAATATAGTTCACTTGTATCAATGTCAAAAGTTTGCCTGTAAGAGACACTGGACCACAAACTTTCCCACTTTTAATATTACAATAATAATAGAAGAGTATGCATCATTGTGGCATCACAATAACTTTTACATTAGAAATTAACTATTATAAAGATAATAAACTTCTTATATTTTGTATGGTAAGTATATGAATCTTTTCTTGATAATGAGAATATAATAAAAAAATATTGATAGTATAACATTTAAATTTTATTTTATATATACATATATTAATTATCCGTCATAAAATAATTTTATCAAAAAAAAAATCTGTTTGTATGTTCTGATTAGCTCAATAATTTTAAAAATTAATAAATCTTAAAAAATTTAAGGAAAATTAAACTTATTTTCACCTATTAACATCTTATTTAACTAGTTTATCAAAAGATTTCGCCAAAGTATGACAAAATTTAAATATATTTTAACTTTTATTTTGTTTTATCTATATATAAATTAAAATAGTTATCCCATCTTCGCATTCAATTTTTTAAGTCCTCTTTTATGGAGATTTTTTATGATTAAAGAAACTTCTCCAACATTCAATTCTTTTGACGTAACATATATAATTTTTATTTTTAATTTAGAAAATTCATTTTACTTATTAATAAATCAATTTTATTTTTTATTTTTAAAAATTATAAAAAAATTGTCCAAATAATTTACTAATAATCAATAAAAAGTTTAATATATTGTTATATAAATATTCATTACATCACAAGTGATTTTAAGTAAGTTTGTAAAACAAGATATATAAATATTCATTATAAATGTGATGTTTCGTCTAATATTAAATAAATTTAAAACAAAACACTTTCTATATATTCTTTCATATGATAAGTTAATGGTTGGATAGACAATAAAAATATGTAATTTTAAAAAAATTATGGTTTAATTCGAATATTAAAAATTAATTTTATGTTGCAGATTTTTTTTTTTTTATTATTCAAGATGAACTTGTAAAATCTTTCTGAAAAAGATGAATGTTAATTCTGGAAAGACTTTGTATGGTTCGTGGTTTACTCTAACTCAGATAAATATTATCTTACTTATGCCTCTAAGTCATGTGGTGTATCAAAGTGTTGCTTGAAAAAATAAAATAATTAACTCATGTATCATACCCGAAAGAGAAAAAAAGTTTTTAACTAGTCTTATTCATCATTTTGATATGGTATTAATTTTATCATTCAGGTAAAGCAATATTGATATAGTATTAATTTTATCATTGACGTAAAGCAATATTAAAATCAGGAAATTAAGGTAAAAAAAATTATAATTATAAAACCTTTTGATAATCAATAGTTACCATCCATGTTTGTTAGAGTTAAAATAAGGTGCATGAATATATTAACAATGTGTTATAGATTGTGAAATTCAAAAGGTAATTTCACTGCAAAGTCTTCTTTTACATAAAAAAAATATATAATTTTTAAATTACACAATCTAAAAGTCTCGTGAAAAAAGTACTCCTAAATGATACAATTTGTTCTAAATTACATAATTTGGAAGCTTTTCTCTAATGAAAAAGAATAATAAATTCTAAATTATGTAATCTGAAAGTTATTTCTAAATAATGAATCCAAGAGTATTTTTTTCATAAAATAATTTTTAATTTATGTAATCAAGAATATAATATTGATTTATGCACATAATCTTAGAAGCTCGCTTTTAATAAAAAAAATAACTTTTAAATTATACAATTTGAAAATCACTTTTAAATCCAAAAATTTATACGCCTACTTTATATTGTAAAATTTGAAAGTCGTCCTTTTTATAAAAAAAAAAATGTGTAATTCAAAAATATAATATTAATTTTTAAATTGTATAATCCATTTTAAACTACCAATATGAAAGCTCTTTTTTTAATAGAAAAAATGACTTCCAAATCCAAAAATTCAGACGTCTATTTCAGATTGTATTAGTTAGAAATCATTTTTTCATAAAAGAAAACTTTCAAATTGTATAATTTAGAATCCAATATTAACTTTTAGCTTTTGTAATCTAAAACCAAAATTGACTTTTAAATTATTATTTTATATTATGTAGTTCAGTATACATTTTAAATTCTGAATTGCAGGATAAGTTTCTAAATTTCTGAATTTATAAGTACATTTAAATCAAAGGGCAAAGTATGGATTTTAATATTATCTGGGTGCAAGAAAAAAATTCTCTGGCAATTGCTTCCTCCACCTCCACATTTATTTCTTGCACCCCATCAAAATACCATACTCTTGCCAGAATACTTAGAAGGAGAGTGGTGTAATGGGTGTTGTTAAGTGGTGTGGACGTTTTACGGCGATCATGATGATAGGTACTGCAAAAAAAAGTTTCTCCAATAGTGTCATCGTGAGTGGGAAGTAAGTGGCTTCTATTTTCGTATTACGTAAGGGATGCAGAATGGGTGTAAGATTGTTGCAATATTCGTATCTGAAAATAGGTTTTGGAAAACGAATTCCAGAATGGGTTATGGGGTGTGTGAAATGCCTTACAGAAAACCTTTTTTGTAAAAGATTTTTGTATTCGGGAAAATTTTTTCCGAAACAGGGGGTGTGAAGACCAAATTTTGTATTATGAAAAACATTTTCCCTAAAAGGTTTTTCTATTATGGAAAATATTTTTCGAAAGAGGAGTGTGAGGACTTGGTTTTGTATTATGAAAAATATTTTTCGTAATAGATTTTTGTATTATGAAAAATATTTTCTGTAAGAGCTTTTTGTATTATAGGAAACTTCTTTTGTAAGAGGTTTTTTTATTATAGAAAACATTTTTCGTAATACAAAACTCTCTTACGAAAAACGTTTTCCATAATACAAAATTCTCTTATGAAAAATGTTTTCCATAATACAAAACCTTCTTACGAAAAACGTTTTCCATGATACAAAAACCTCTTAAAAAAAACGTTTTTCATAATACAAAAACTTCTTACGAAAAACGTTTTTCATAATACAAAAACCTCTTACAAAAAATGTTTTTCACAATATAAAAACTTCTTACAGAAAATATTTTTCGTAAGATATTTCACACCTCAACAATTCAATTTCTTCCATAAAACGTTTTCCAGAATATCATAACTCCTTTTATTTTCGTTAATAAGACTATAAGTATCCATCACATATTCTGATTGGGTGCAGGAAGCAAATGTAGGGGTGCAGGAATAAATTGCCAAATTCTCTTGTTTTTATTTCTGTGGACCCAAAATCCGGGCCCTAGAATTTTGTGGGTTCATGGGCTTTTGAGGAACAGACTTGAACCTCCAGCGTTGGAAGGAAGGCTATTCGCACTCCATTTTTACTAACTTCACACCTAGCTCTGTAAGTTCAATAATAGCATGGTGATAATGCCCCCTCATGTTTTAGAACTCACCTAATTAAAAGCAAAACTCTCCAAACACCATCTCCACAGAGCTTCTCACTCTGCATCACCCATTTCCCCTCTCACCTCTCCCATTCCCTCCATCCCCCAAAAGCCAAACCCCATTTCCCCAATCAACCCTTTTTCTTCCACCAACCTAATCAAAATCCTCTCTTTTCACATTCCCCATAAGAACAAAACCAAAAACAAAAAGTGGCAGCGACCACATTAACACGACAATGAAGGTTCCAGTGTCGGGAAAGGTGTTCACAGTGGGGCTCATAAGCTTCTGGTACGCCTCCAACATCGGAGTGTTGCTGCTGAACAAATACCTTCTCAGCAACCACGGTTTCCGGTACCCCATATTCCTCACGCTCTGCCACATGATGGCGTGTTCCGTCCTCAGCTACGTCGCCATTGCATGGCTCAAGGTGGTGCCCATGCAAACGGTGCGTTCCAAGGTGCAGTTCGTCAAGATTTCCTCTCTCGGACTCATTTTCTGCTTGTCCGTCGTGGGGGGCAACATCTCCCTCCGGTTCCTCCCCATATCCTTCAACCAGGCCGTCGGCGCCACCACGCCCTTCTTCACTGCTGTCTTCGCCTATTTGATGACCTTCCGCCGGGAGGGCTGGCTCACCTACCTCACGCTTGTTCCGGTTGTTGCAGGCGTTGTCATTGCTAGTGGGGTATTTATCGTCACTTGTTTCTCATAAGTAACGTTTTGAAATTTAACTATGTTATAATAACATGAATGGATGATTGAAGAGTTAAGTGAAGTTGTGATATGGTTGTTAGCTTAAATGAGGTTAATTGGTATACATGCATGTGAAATTGTGAATAATTTGAAGTTCGTTGAAGAATATGCATGTGATGCAGAAAATGTGATGATATGTATGCGGTGTTAATTTGGTGATGTTTGAGACGATTTAAGTGTTGAGTCTATTGCTTTGAGAGTATGTGAGACTTTCTTCTGTTTCTTTGAAAATGCTGTTTGAATATGTTGTTTTCTGAATTAGTTTTAGCTGGGTAATGTTGAGAATGGGCGAAATTGTCTTAGTTTGGAAAAAAAATTATTAGGTAATTCAAGATTGTATATGATCTTAACCAATATTTGCATGTTATGTATCGAAGTTTTTGAGTGAGGGGAAACAGGAATAAGACTTCATTGCATGCAGAGATTAATGGAGAGCATGTGGTGTAGGACCACCTAAGATTATTTGTTCTAATGTTTAATTTGGCAGGTTGTGTCTGTCATGAATATAACTGAAATTGGGGTTCTGGTTGGAGTAACAAGCTATAGTTATTGATTTTTCCTAAATCTTTTTCACTTGCTTGGATGAAGGGAGAACCGAGTTTTCATCTATTTGGATTCATAATGTGCGTCAGTGCTACAGCAGCCAGAGCACTCAAAACAGTGCTTCAAGGGGTCTTGCTGTCTTCTGAAGCGTAATGAGCTCAAACTTTCCAGCCATTGTATTTGAATACTGCTGATTAAATGAGTGTCATCCGTATTAGTAACTGTACGATTTTTTGGCCAGGTCGGTACTGAAATGATTTGTTTGGTTTCTCAGGGAAAGGCTCAACTCTATGAACCTTCTCATGTACATGGCTCCGGTGGCTGTTGCATTCCTTCTTCCAGCTTCAATCATAATGGAGCCAGATGTAATTGGAATCACAGTTGCACTAGCTAGAGAGGATTCAACTATTTTGTGGTTACTTTTGTTCAATTCTGCATTGGCATATTTTGTCAACTTGACCAATTTCTTAGTCACGAACCACACCAGTGCATTGACACTTCAGGTAAACGTCCCCTCTCCCTTGCCCCTTCGAAATTTTAGGAATTTTTAAAACCATTGGCACACCATTTATAATCATATCGTGTATGGAAACAAATTTTCATCATATTTTATCCTTTACTATTAACTAAACAAAATTTTTATCCCAAATCCTAACTTCTCTCTGACCCTATCTAGCATCCCCCCTTATATTCTGACAGACCAGTCAAGTTAGCAGTTTTTTTACAAAGCTTGTTTTACCTTCATAAGTAATAATGCTTGATGTTCCGGTGTCCCTCCCCATCTTCTTAGCATGCATCCGAATAATAGGAGGGTGCCTAACAGTCTTCAAGTCCATAATTTCATTTTATATTAAAGCTTTCAAGGTTTCCTGTATGAAAAGTTCATGTCCCATTTTAGTACAGAATAACATGAATTGCATGGTAGTTAAGTTTGTTCATACAGCTTGGTACCCTGGTTCCCTGTACAAACTCATTTTACATCAAACCAAGCATTCTTTTTTATAAATATTGGTACATTGTTAACTTGACGTAATTACTGCGCAGGTGCTAGGAAATGCCAAGGGAGCTGTGGCAGTTGTTATCTCCATTTTGATATTTCGAAATCCTGTATCAGTGATTGGAATGTTTGGATATTCTCTGACAGTCATAGGCGTCGTCCTATACAGTGAAGCCAAGAAACGGAGTAAATAAGATAGTTGAGTCATTAGAACCAAATTTTCCCACTGATCAGATGTTGCATCTATCCACTCTTAAAACTGCTGGTGCGACCATTGTAAATACTCCCTTAGACCAATCCTTTATTCGTTTAGAGTGTAAATATTGTACCCCTTCAGCCAACTTCAATAGTATATAGACAATTTTTCAGACTTTAAAAATGTTGGAATAGTAAAAGAATTTAATAGCTTGTAAATATTTGGCATCATCCCTTTCGAATAAATGTTAAGTAATCTTCAACCACCAAACATGTTCAGTATTCTAAATTAATGTACAAGTGACACGTTTGATTTTTATAACTTAAAAATACCTAATTGCTTACTGAAAATATAGTAATATTCTGGAACCTCGCAATAATTTCTAATTCTTTTAATCTTTTAATACTTTGACCGATAAATTTGATGAAAGCTAATTCAATTTCGTGAAATCTTACTACAGGCCTCAAATTAATACACTATTTAGGTCACCATTTCAACTTTTTTGTTATTTTTCGTCTTATTAACATATCATATGTTCTGCATGGCAATATTTTGTGAAGAATTTGACAACAGTTCCAAAATATTAAAGAAAATACATCAGCGGAAAAATTTGCACAGCCAGTTGTTACATTTTCAGTGTTCTGAACAACAAATTATAGGCAAAATAAAGTGACAGGAGGGAACGATGGACGTAAAATACTTGAATTCCAAATTCGTTGCTCACAGTGAAGATATCTTCAAAAGAAATGTGTAAAGAAAACTACAGAGTTCAGGTGAATGAAAAATCCTAATATCCTAACCCAACATCCCATAGCGAGATTAAGCTTGTGGTTTCTCTTCTTCATCCTCTTCTATCTTGGGGGCCAAATAGAACCGCACATAACCCATCTCAGCAATCTTGTATTCAACAACAACTGGCAGCTCATTTGACAGACTAATAGAGACTGTATTGGACAAGGGTGTTGCCTTTGTAAAAGAGTTCATGTAACGCAATGCAAATGTCAGTGACACAGGCTCGTTCATCTCAATCACAGTAGCTTCTTCAGGCTGCGAGATCAACCAAGAAATAACTATGTAAAAATGTCCACAACTAAGGAATAGCACAAGCAACAAATACAAACAAAAGCAGTTGTTTGCAAAGCTAAATATAATATCGGGAACAAAGAATAAAACAAAATCTGTCATCTCACCTTGTCCACAGAAGTATTTTGCCTGCAGACTATATTTGCAGATCCAATATCTCCTTTGGTGGAAAACTTTACACCCTCCTTGGTGACCGAAATGACAACTTCAAAAGACACCACAAAAGATCGACGTTTATCAGCATAAATTCCGGAATAAAACAATAAATTAACAAATCATATAAACAGAGGAGTAAAGCTAATTACCAGTGTCGCCGATGCTACTGAGATCCTTGCAGATCCTAGCAAACTCAGAAGATGGCATCTTAACAATGGCATGGTACTCTGCCTCCGGTATCCCAAGATGCTCGCTATCAATATCCATCAGCTTCATCTCAAAATCAGAAATCTTATCTTGCGCTGTAAGACAACACCAAATACAAATCACGTCAAAAATTACCAAAGAAAGCGATACTTTCATGAAATTACACCAATACAAGCACGTCAATAACTATAATTATTTCTTTCAAATCTTTCAATTGTGTCACATCCCACTGCACATATTATACTTCGCATTAACCTCTTTAACGTGTTTTTCTATCGCTGGGTCTCGAGATCTATTTAAGCTTCATACAACACTTCTCACAAATTTCAATCAATGAAAACAAACACCAAAACAAGAAACATAAAGAACCATGAACAAAGTTACTGCCCTACAACCCTATAAAGTCAGTCCATTCGTCAAAAGCACTCTTTAAGTAAACCTAACAATTAAAAGTGAATTTGGAACTTCTCTTAGAAAATAGAAATATTTTTTTCAGCAAGTAATTAAAATTAAACGTGATAAATGGCAAATAGCGCGTGCTCAGTTGCAATTTAAGCACACGAGCCTATGCAATTTCTACAAGTTCGTCAAAACAAAAACAAATCAAGCTAAATCTGCTTCACGTGCACGAAGTGCAAGTAAGGGAACGGAACAATAGTTAAAAACCAAAACCAAATCATATAGATATATATTAAAAAAAAAAACTAAATCAGCAAGCTCGAGCACCAATTTCGAAAACGCTGGAGAAATGGAAACGTACTAGGGCTTTCGAACATGAAGGTCACGGTGTCCCCGCCGTCATCGGCTTTGATGGTGATGATGTCATCGTTGCCGGCACATTTCAGCATCTTAGCCATGTTGTTGAGGTTCATACCCATGGAGATGTTGCGGTCGCAGCGGTAGTGCTCGAAGCCCTCGGATCGGAGGAGAAGTGCGACGAGTGCTACGTGGCTGGAATCCATAGCCTGGAGGGAGAACCCGGTGGAGGAACAGTCGAAGTTCGCATCGTTGACGAGCTCCTTGATGGCTTCCAGAACCTTCTTCAGAAGAGAACCTTGCACGAGACGGAGTTCCAACATTTTGATCGAGGGTTAGCGAAGAGACGATTAGGGTTTTGTCTGAAGATGGTTTGGGGTTTTGAGAGAAAATGAAAAGGAAAAGGAGGGAAGAGGATTTATATAGAGGAAGGTTCTGGAAGCAGTTGGCGGGATTTTGGGGGATGCAATTGGATTCCCGCCAGGAGTTTGATGGAATGGGCGGAGGGAAGGGAAATTTTTCAATTTTTTATTTTATTCTTTTACAGGGTTCAAGGAAAAAGTTCCTTCCATAAAACATGCGAATTTCTTTTTACACTCCATATTTTTCTTCTTCATGGTGAATTTAAAAATTTTTGAAAAAAATATTTTTTTGAATTGTTTAATTTAAAATTCATTTTTTTATAAAAAAAAAAGTTAAAATACTTTATCTTTCTCATCCTTATCGCACTATTTTGTTATTATTGTTTGACTCATTTGGAATATGACCCAGTTTATTAGAGACATCAAGAGTCCTCCTATGATTTTGTGTTTTGTGTCACTTCGGCCTCTAGTGTCTACGTTCTATTCAATTTTTTTTTCTTTTTTCCTTTTTTAGCTATGTTGTCCAATTCACTAACAATCAATCATTTATTCATGTATCATATTTTAATTGTGTTAAATTCTTTTTAATGTCGGATAAATGATCCATTTAATTATTGTGTTGTTAAGAATTTATGGTCCGAGTTTTTATGACTTTCACATGTGAATGGCTTTTAGTTTTATAATTTATAAGTGTTTTTTACATTGTACAATCCATGAGTTTGTTTTTATGATAAATGATTTTTAAATTGTATAATTGGAAAGTCATTTCTAAATCTTAAAGTTTACATTAGATACTCCTTTTAAGTAATTTTTTTTTAAAAAAACTTCTAAATTTATAATCTGAAATACAATATTGTCTTCTACTTTTTATTGTTCTTTAATTATATAGTTCAATAAAAAAAATAGTTTTGAATTACACAATGTAAAAGACTTTTAAATTGCGTAATTAAAGATGTTTACTGTGACGAAATGACCAAAAAATTACTAACAAAACTTCTAACGGTTTTAAAAGAAAAAAGAAAACAATAATATTTAATATGTAAAATATCATAAATAAACTTAAATTTCTTTTAATACATTTTATTCTTGAAATTTAAATGTCACCATAAACAGTGAATGAGATTTATATGGTTTACCTACAAATAAAATAAAGTGTTAATATTTTATTAATTAAATTTAACAAGATTATAAATAAAAAAAGTTAAATACTAAAATTATCATTTTCTATATAATTTATTAGATTTGATGTTTGATTTATTTCTCATTTTCAAAATCTGACTTTCTTCTAATGAGGTCACTGAAGAGAAAATATAATTTACCAATAAAAAAATTGTGTTTTTTTTTTTAAAACTTTCTGTTTGTCTTTTTGTACTTAGGTTGGTTATATACAAACCTAGGAAAATGTGTGTTTCATACGTAGTTTTATGGACAAAAATATATTTATGTTAGTTTAGGGTCATGGTGGTACTTTTTAGTTTGATTAGTAGGATTTTATTTTGGCATGTTAAAGTTTCTTATGTATCAACTATAATATATTTGAACTTTTATTTTGATCCATGGGAATTTCAAGTTAGAAAACCTAATTTAGATTTGATAGCACCCTCAGTATGAGTTGGTCAAAGTAATGTATTTTGTCCATCAATATCGTATTAATGTGAATACAATCGTAATAGCAAATTAATATTACCAAAGTTATTTTGGAAACTTAATAAACTAACCAAATCATAGTTATATTTCAATGATATATATTTTTTACATGAATGGTTGACGGACTTAAGCATATATTATACATTTTTTTTGTTATTTTTAGGTTCAAGGAAATGGAACATAAAATGTAATATAAGAATAATTGAATTTCACCTGATAAGTTTATTTAGAACGTTGAATATGTAGTTATATTTTCTAATGTATCGGATTTTTTGTGCATGATATCTTTTTGTTAATATTTTCTTCCTAGTAAAAACATGAGCAAGTGAACCTTTGGAAGATTTTTTAGCAAGACACATGTTATCTAAACAAGAACAAAACCACAAATTTGTAATTTTTTGCTCAACTTAGTTTTAACTTAAGTGAAAGTTTGCTTACTAAAAACTTAAGCTAGAGTCTCATTGTTCAATCACTAAGCTAAAGTCACATTAGTTAAATGGTAACGGGACAATAATTAACCTTTTTGGGTTGGACATTTTTTACTCAAGTAACATTATTAAATAACAAATCTAAAGATTCATTTAATTTTTTAATAAATAAAATGATTTTATGTTTTAGACTAATGTTTTGTCAATGTGATTATATTAAAATGTGTTGAATTTAATGCTATTTATAGTGGAGTTATCCGAACTCGATTGTCTTATTGAACTGAAATAGAGAAATGAATAAGGAATTTAGAAGTTTCTCTGACTTAACACTTAACTTATGTAAACAATAATTATAATTTTTTTTACACTTTTGTTGTTAATAATTTAAACGTAATTTATGAATACTTTTAATAAACGTGTAGAACTCACAGTATGCTTAATGAACCTTTTACATATATTTTTTAATGAATGCTGTCTAATAATAAAAAAAAATGAATAACATATATTAATATTTTGAAATAGTTTCACATTATCATTGAATAAGTTATCAACACTTTTTCCAATCATATATAACTCTGAGTGAAAAACTAATTTCATTCGAGTTATTGTCCTTATAAAAGTATATATTAATAATTAAAGTAACTAGCATAAAATTAATTATTCTAACAGTTCATAATTTCTAAAAAAATTATATTAGAAGCAAATTACTTTTAATTAAAGTTCTTTTTCAATGTTTTATTTAAATAAAAATTTTAATTTATTATTTTTTATAAAATATCTTTAAAATTAAAATATTTAATCGTTCCAAAATATTAGTTAATAATATTTTTTATTCAGCGTCGATTAAAATTTTTTCTTGTCAAAATTGTTATTTTTTTAAATTAATAAAGATTTTTCTTAATTGATATTATTTGATGATATTTTGGAATAATATTGATTATGATTCAATTAATATAGATCAATGTTATCTTTTAATTTTTGTTAGTTATGATTACTTTATTTGTCTATTATTTTAATTAATATTGATTAAAAATTTTCTTAATTAAGTCGAAATCAATTATAGTCAAGATTAATCAAAAGGTTATTTAATATATATTAGAAAAATAAAAATCGACTTTAACTTATAAAATAATCACTACCCATTTTCCTTTAAAAAAAATTATTAACATTCTAACAAAAATAAAAAATTAAGTGGACAATATCTCGATCTTAATTAAAGAAATGATATCGAAATCAAAGGTGACCCATAAATCAACAAAGTATAAAAAGAATAAATAAAAATATAAATCACGAAAAAAATTTAAATTTGTACTTTTAACTAAAATTTAAAATTTTATAACTTTAAGTTATCAAGTCATAATATTTGAAATTTTGATTTCTTTTAATTTTTCACCATTGAAAATTCGTCATTCAATCATATTATAACGTTTGTTTCGTATTTCAGTATTAGGTAATACTGGGTGGATATTGTCTTTAAATCAATGGCATTTGAATGTTATTTAATTGTAATGTTTTTTAACAAACATTATAAATAACGAAATTGTAAATAACAAACAATAAAAAGTTAACTTTTTATTTTTGTAAAATGTAAATTGCTTATAAGAATTATTAAAAATAAAAATGATAACATCTAACTCTGTTAGAGAGAATGAAAAAAATTTCCTTTTAAAATTATTATTTAAATAATTAGATTCTTCCTATTTTCTTATAATTTTTATACCGATAACATTCTTTTATATTTTCATATGAATATTTTGTTTTAGTTATATTATTGTTTTTCTAACAAAAGTTCATAGTTTTGATTATAGAGTTATAATCACCCCATCTCCTCCTTTTAGACAAAACATCAGTTTATTACTTATTTTATTTTTAATATATTTACTTTATAACTTGTTAGATATTTTCTGAAAGTTATATGTGATTGTAGCTGTCCTCAAAATATTTCATTGATGTAACGCAAGTTTTGGGACAATCAATAAGCATTATCTTTCTCTATATTTTTATTCCTTTTTATATTTCTTTTAAATATTGTCTATGAGTTTCCAATATATTTTTTAAACCATAATCATGGGAAAATCTACATCAATAAAAAAAATAATAAAAAGTTAGACTAAATTCCATTATAGATAATTTGTTGTGATATACAAATGTGAGATATATCATGTCCATAAATTGCTAATTGAATTGTTATTTAAAATTTATACTTAGTTATAAATATTTAGGTTTTGTTTGGTTAGAAGAGTGGATTTAAGAAAATAAATTTAAAATAATTTGAGTGAATTGTGTGTGGAGGATAAGATTGTTTAGATTAATAAATAAATAATAAAATTTATAGAAATTTAAAAAAAAATATTTATAAAAATTTGAAAGTAATTTGATAAATATTATAAATTTTTTTAATTAATATATTTATGAAATTATTAGTTAACTTTTGTGAAAAAAAAAAGTTTATAATTTCTAACTCAATAACAAAGAATTTAAAGCTTCAATATGCTCCCATCCTGCTGGTACATTAATTAAAAAAGTTGGTCTCCCACTTCACCACAATTTTGGCAGTTGCACATGCATACACTTCACAATTTGCACTGAGACACATTTTAATGGGCGTAAGTTGATATTAATAATTTTATAATATAAAAAAATATTTAACTTAATAAATTTATCTTAGAAATTAAATTAGTTTAGGGTTGAAATTTCATTTTACATTCCAGTTTCAATATAGAAAAAAATAAAGATTTCATAGATATTAAGTGTTAACAATAAGTTTTTAATAAAATAATAGTAGTTTAGTTTACTTACTGTATTGTTTTTAACTTTAAGTTGTTCACAAACTTATTTCCATGAAAAAAATATGAAGAATTTGATTTTTTTTATTGAAAAGAAAATTAAAGTTTTACTTGAAAATATCAAGTCGCTATAGGAGACAGTTGTCAACAACTATATTTTCGCGAGATCTAAAGCTCAGCTTTCATTTCTTATTACTCACATCAATTTCTCCCCCTCTCTCTTGGAGTGTGAAAGTAACACTATATATTAATTTTATCAGTGAACTGGTTTGAAGTAGAGTCCGATTAACGAAAGTTGGTTGCGTAAATGCCACTAGGCTTAAACTCTCACACCCAATCCTTTCTTCTTCTGAGTGCTTAGTTTGCTTCAGCAATGTCAGATCCGAACCAGATTTCGTTCGCTCTATCATTCTTGTGCAGCGCTTTCGCCGCTTGTTTCGCCGAGGTAACCTTCCTTCTCTAACCGATTCTTTCGGTTTCGATTCAGCATTTGGATCTTGCAATATAGCTTCTCGCATATCCGATTGTTTTCGATAGAAACTGAATCGTACATTTATAAGCCAAAAGAATGATAAATAACGATTGCGTGACTTATCAAGTTCATTTGTTTGTGTATAAGTTGTTAAACGTCAAATTGTGCGCGTTGTTCACCAGGCGAGGTGGATTATATAACGTTCCTTGGATTTAGTTTGAGTGAATGGTGTCCACACCGAAAATGTAAAGAGTTCGGTGCTGTAATCCAATTACAAGTTACAACACAAATTTGTTGATTTTTATAGTATTATATAACAATAATAATAATGTTATGAGTTATACTAACCACGATAATGATTTCTGATTGGTTCCTCGGTTAAAATTTGCTTAAAGTGACACTTCATTCGAATTGATATTAAACCCGTTAAGTAGGATTGTGAGCAGAGTGAATATTACATCGCTTATCAAGCGAAAAAATGGAGTATAAATACTCATAAATGAGTGTCTCTGGGAGAAAGAATGGAGGGATCCAAGTGAATGGAGAGAGTTTACATACTGGTTCCAGTTAGTGAATGTGAGTCGAAATCCTACTAAGGTGTGTTCACTTATACCTGTTATTGTTGGTCCTTGATGCTCTTATTATACAGATAGTCTGGGATGACTGGTTACCTGACTCGTTCTCTTAGTTATGGGTTTTTCCTTTGGAATAGTTTCACTCTACTTTTCTTCCTTAGCAATTGTTTTTCTTATATGAAGAGACAAAATAGTATATGTATTAATGATGTAAAGCTTGTGCACTATCAATTATAAACCACCATGAATGGTAATTTTGTTTACTTTGACAATAACCATCTGAAACGTCTTATCAAGGATGATTTCTAGTTAGTTAGCAGTGTAAAAAACTTTTACATTGACCGTGCATATGTTTTAAGCCCTGAAAAAGCTAGTTATCGTGCTTCAAGCTTTTTTACATGTTTCATTTCTGCCTTTTTGAAGTTACATTATTGATAAGTAATGCCTCTATGCCAATATTCTATTCAACGACTGCTATAGAATTTACGCTGATTAAAAACTTGCCTTTGAGAAAGTAATTCTAATAATTCTTTTGTGCTTGGGTTTTGTGTAGTTTTGTACCATTCCTCTGGACACAGCTAAAGTCAGGCTTCAACTACAAAAGAAGGTAGGGGTTGATAGTGAAGTGGGTTTACCTAAATACAAGGGCTTGCTGGGGACAGTTAAGACCATTGCTAGAGATGAGGGTATATCGGCTCTGTGGAAAGGAATTGTTCCTGGTTTGCATCGCCAATGTTTATATGGAGGCTTAAGAATCGGGTTATATGATCCTGTGAGTATTTATATATATCTAACTTTCATTGAATAAGACTGTGATTGGAGGAAGATGGGTTGTACATATGAATTGCACCATGAACAGGTCAAAACATTTCTTGTTGGTAGTGCATTTATCGGAGAGGTTCCAATATACCATATGATCCTGGCTGCCCTGCTTACTGGTGAGTACTTCTGAACAGCTATACTGCTTCATTTCAGATTGCATAACATTATTGACATTATCTCCTTTGTGGGGAAATTAGCATCTTCCTTAGTTTCAGTGGGACAAAAAAAATATAAATAAAAGGCAAATGATGCCTGAACTATGTTCATTTTTCCCATTTACATGAAAATTAAAATTCTAGCTCTGCTTTTTGTTTGTTAGTTATTTATCAAGAAACCTCTTCATCTGCATATTGTAGCACAAGATTTTATCATAAATGTGAAATAGTAGTTGCATAATGTAGATTTAGAATGAAGTTATTGACTTTACATTTGGATAATAGACGTTGGAAAAGAAAATGCTAATAATTGGAGGGATGGCAAGTGCAAACTGAAAAGAACATTGAAAAGGGAATTAATTAGAGTTGTCTTCTTTTTAATTAAAAGATTTAAATGCTCACAAGTTGTATTTTCCTTCTAAATAAAGAGAATGGTTCCTTATCCAATTCAAGGTATGGAGAATTTTACTTCTGGACAAAGGTCTGGAAGTTAGCATTCCCCTTGGATATATACATACATATGAGTGTGTGTATTTTGTATTATATTATATATTGCAGTCACTGACTCACTTTTTTTTTCTTTGTTAACTTGTCATAGGTGCTTTAGCAATCACGATTGCTAATCCAACTGATCTTGTTAAAGTTAGGCTTCAATCTGAAGGTCAACTGCCATCTGGGGTACCTAGGCGTTATTCTGGTGCAATGGATGCGTATTTAACTATATTGAGACAAGTAAGCCTTTCTTGTGAGTCTTTTTGGTCTTGCTCCTTCGATATTGAAAATATACTAATTGAGTCTAATTCTCTATATTTGTTTTTGTTAAACTAGGAAGGCATAGGGGCCTTGTGGACTGGGCTTGGGCCAAACATAGCAAGGAATGCAATTATAAATGCTGCTGAATTAGCTAGCTATGATAAAGTGAAACGGGTAATCACATTATTGGGTATTTTAAATTGGATTTTTGCTATACTTCTAAGTACAGCCTTACATAAAATTTAATTGTGTTGGGAAAAAAAATCCCTTTCACAAACAATGAGGATCAGAGGTATGAGACACACAAAACAATGCCACAAAAAGAGAAATAGCGAAAAACATAAATTTACGTGATTCGGCTCTTGCCTACATATGCTATTTCATTACAAGTTTAGAAACCCTTTCCATTACAAGACCACCCCTCTCCTCCCCCCCTCTCTCACTATTTAACTTCTCACTTCACATAACCCTTTCTATAGCAAAGGTTGATGGCTTCCTTTATAAAAGAGACTTCGTGGGCTTTAATTATCCCCACTTTTTTCTTGTACATCTCATTATGATAGTGGATTCACCTAGAGTCTAGAAACATGCATACAGCTTTCCAATTACTATCATTAATGTTGGAAATTTGGATTGATTTTCCCAACAAATTGCAGTGCTGCTCTGATTCTTTATACTTATGCAGACGATTTTGAAAATTCCAGGGTTCATGGACAATGTCTATACTCACCTTCTTGCTGGCTTAGGGGCAGGTCTTTTTGCCGTATTTATTGGTTCTCCTGTTGATGTGGTAGGTGCTACAGCCCCCGACTCCCCGTTTTTTGTTTGCAGTTTGCACTTATGCTTAAGAAGAACAAATCGATAGCAATAACAGTTGTGTTTATAATGAAAAGAGACCAAAAAAGAAGTAAGGGGAATCAAATATTCAAAATGGTGCAATTTGAATCTTTTGGTTTAACATTTTGGTTCTGGATGAGAGCTAAAGTTGAGTGTCACTGGATCTTACCAAAAGTAACCCAAACACTTTTTACAAGGGCAATTTGCTTTCAGTACTTCTGTCTATGTTCTTCCGTAAACATCTTTGTGAAATTATAAGTAACTTGGTATTTTGAAATTCTAGAACTATTGCTAGATTCCTTAACAATATTGGTGAAATTCCTATGACGAAGCACACTCTTTTATGAAGCCAGGGGATGACTTGTATCCATGCCCATAACTTTTCAGGTGAAATCCAGGATGATGGGGGATTCAACCTACAAAAGCACATTTGACTGCTTTCTCAAGACTATGCTTAATGAGGTTCATGAATTTCCTTATTTGATTTTATCATTGTTATAGTTGCTGTTTAAAATCTTAACCAAGGGAAATTGAAAGATTCATTACAATAGTTATCATCACCTTTTTCCTGCTGGTTTTATTTGTTAGTCCAATTCTTTTATAAATTGAAAGATTCATTACTATATTTATCACCTGAATTATGAGGTGATTTGGGAGACCGGATACTAACTTTTCGGTGCATAATTAAAGAGGCTATTGAGCAGCGCACTTAATCCCAATGAATGTGGTTTTCCATATCCGCAATCTTTGTTGTTCTGATCCTTGAACAAACTGAAAATATTTTTAACGGTTGCCACTAGCCTGTTCGTTTGATAGTAAGCTGTCGTGAAGGTCTGTATATACTTTGTCCTTTTTTCTGCAGCTTGAACTCATGTCACAAATGTATTGCAGGGATTTTTGGCCTTCTATAAAGGTTTCCTTCCAAATTTTGGTCGAGTAGGAGCCTGGAATGTGATTATGTTTCTTACTTTTGAGCAAGTAAGTTACGCATTTTATCTTGGCAATGCTGTTAGTTATCTATTGTAATTTGTATATCGTATTGCACCCTAATATCCGCCTACAAATGCCCTGCTTTAAGGTCTAAGCCCCTTGTGTATGTTCAATTACACAGGTTGCAAGTGAACGTTAGGTTTGACGTAGTTTAATCAATGAATTTTTCCCCTTCTGCTTCCGCTTTTTTAGAGAAAATAGGTCTCCGTAACTTATTTGTCTCCTTAATCAGAATCAAATGTAGTATGAATTTTACCAATTTGTCATAGCCGTCTAGAACGGTCCTAGTTCAAATGAAGAGTGGATTCACTATTACTTTTTCACTTAACATGCTTTCTTAAGAGAATTCAAATCACAGTTCAAGACTCACATTGTAAGAAGACAGCTGTGAATTTTCCCATTAAACTAGATTTGTGAATTTTACAGAAAGAATGCTTTTTGCATGATGGTATCATTTGTTGGTTTGAGGAACTGCTTCATCTAACAGGAAATTGTACATGACTATATGAATTTGCTCGTCGATATTGAAAATGCTATTTGATTCATTTGGCAGGCAAAAAGAGTTTTGAGAGGATAATTGTGTTACTTCATGATTGATATTCACGAAGGAAAATTAGTGTTCTTTCTCTGTTATCGGTTGAGTGCTATCAGATGAACAGCAAATTCATTACAAGAAAGGTGGTCTTTCTACATTTATTTCGCACTTCTTCCGTGTGGATGGACATCACGCTTCATATATTTAGTCAATGAATAAACCGTCAAATTACCTTTGTATATGATTATCTCCTGCTTGTGCTATGTGAACGCCACAATTCAAAGTTTCAAACATTCTTAGCCAATTAATAGACCTGAAATTACATTTACTTGAAAGACCTACATTCTACTATATCAATGTCAGATACCTTTTTCTGGGAAATAAATTGCGTATTTCCCTACTCATTGAATAGAGAAATTGAATGAAACATGTATGCAAACCGTTATTTAGAGTCTCTATAACTTTACTGAATTCAAATATTATGAGGTATTACCATTGACGGCGAATTTGATTTGAATCTCGGATAATTTTTGACTTAGGGAATCTAATAATTTTCCTTTATGGCTCCATCTCCATTGCAACTCAATATCCAGAGAGAAAAAATAGAATGCCAATTTAGATTTGGGAATGAACAGTGTCATCACTTCCGTCCAGACACAATCACCTGGAAATTAATTACCTAGCCGAAGGATTTTTCATATTACATAAACAGCCCATGAATCCTGCTCGGCAAGTATTAGCTCACTGTAATCAGTTCTCTTTTTTAAACATAACTCCCTAAAGAGTGATTCTATTTGCATCCTCTTTTTTTCCTTCACACCCTTTCTATTTTTTTTTTTTTCCTTTTTTTACATTTCAAAAAATAATTCCTAGTATTCTAGAAACTAATTTATGGAATGTAAAAAGTAAGGCGGTGGAACCAGAAAAAAGTGGTGCAAAAAGAACTTCCACTCAGAAAAAAACTTTATGTTCTCGCTATCAAATAAACTCTGGCCTTTATAACAGACCCATTCCCAAGCTTAAATCCAGGGCTAACTGGAAACCCTACAACTTGACCAGCTGACACTCGCCCACCTGAAAATTTCACTACACTGTCCATATACTGTTGATGGAACTCAGCTCCGCGACTTGCCTCAAACTGACTTGGTGCAGGGTTCAACGAGAATGCCAATAAGTGAAGTAACCACACTGACTTGGCCACCCCTAAAAATTCATTGTAGAACTCACTCCTGGGATGGTTTCCTGCTTGGACTTGACTGTGCTGCTCCAAGTTCCCAAACAGGGACTCCTCCATCTTTGGATGGACAATGGCAAGGTACTTCTTGGAACAGAATTTACCAAAGTGACAAGTTGGTAAGATTCCAAGAAGCTCAGTAGGATCCATGGACTTCATGTCCTTGTACTGAGTGAAGCAGTCCCGTCGAAACTGCTCAGGGTTGAGGAGGGAGGAGAGGCTTCCATCCATGTAGAAAGTCTCGTGGTCAAACCCTTGAAAGATTTTCCTGGATATATACGATTCAAGGGCATACTTGGCATGGTGAGCTGAGACAATGGCTGTGGTTGAAGTACTATGGTATTTGTCACTTGAGGCAGTAGCAGCTTCAATGGAACGAACAGCAGCTGTTATGTCCCAATGTGCATTGTGCATGAGAGACAGCAGCAGAGATGTGAAAGACTTTGACGCTTCTCTCACTTGCATCATTGCTGCTTCGAAGAGTTCTGGAGTTGGTACTCCTGCAATTGCTGCAGAAACAATTTTATAAATTTACAGAATGAGAACCTCCACTCATTTCCTCTCCTACAAAGTTTAAAATGTCTACCAATACAATTTTAGGTAATTTTTCACATGTTGTAAGAAAAAATGATTCAGTGATGAAGTAACTTTAGGAAATTTCTGCATTGAATAAAAATATTTATATTGAATATTTATATTAACCTGTTTTTAGAATAAAAACATCCAAATATAAATCACATAATCTCAGATCAAGTTTGCCAATGTTTACCCAAACACACTCTAATGTCAGCTTGGGGGCAAAATCATTTCTCATAGTTCATACCTTCAACTAAACACTTTGGTTTAGCTTGAAGGAGCATCTGAGACCCCAGATGATGCAATGTAGGAGTTTTGCCAAATGCCAAACCATTCAGATGCAAGAACTTGGAACAAAAGTCACATACTTCCAAGTTCAAAGCAACAAAGTATAACATAGAGAGACTTTTCAATCTTTTTCTTCTTAATATTCCATCTAAATCTAAACACCATATTTCATGATATATATATTATATTAAAAAAAGGGTGGCATGCATACTGCTGAAAGTACCTTGGATTCCCAGTTTCCTCTTAGACAAGGACCTCCCAGGCTTCTTTTCACCACTCCCATTACTAGAGAGAGCAACAGCACTATCAAGCTTCTCCCTCAGATTCTTCACCTCCAAATCCTTCACTTTCACCTCCTTTTTCAGCTCCTCCACCACCGCCTCGTACGGCGCCACCACCTCCCTCACCGACGCCACCCCACCACCTCTCCTCCTCCCCTTTCTCTTCCCTTCCCCACCCCCGCTCCGTCGGAACCGCTCCCTCAGCACGGCGAGCTTCCGGAGCTCCGTCACCACCGCCACGTCAGCAGCCCGCATCCTCTCCGGGTCCCACGGAGAATGCGCCTCCTGAAGCCTCACATACGCCCTCTTCATCAACGACACCGTTTCGAACACCTCCTCCATCAGCCCCTCCATCTGCTTCACTTTCAGAGCCTTCAAAGGTCCCACCGCTCTCTCTTCCTCGTACTCCTCCTCCTCCTCGAACTCCTCGTACTCCTCATTATCTTCTTCCTCGTACTCCTTGTTCCTGTTCTCATCAGAGTCGTAGGCCGAGTTCCCGTCCTCTTTGCCGGAGCCTGCGGTGGCCAGGGGGTGGAGGAGACAGGAGGCTGTGACCCTTTGGATCAGATCGGAGAAATTGGAGACCTTTCGCGTCATGGTGTCCTTCTAGATGCGTTTCTGTTCGCCTTTGACAGAGACGCCACTGAGAATGAGAGAGAGAAGTGAAGTTCAGAAATGGTGGCAAGGAAGTGAATGTGAGTAGGACCCAAACCAGTGTGATTCTATAATAATATTATTATTAATAATAATAATATTATTAATAATAATATTATTATTAATAATATTAATAATAATAATAGTGGGATAAAAAAATTTGGATTGGATATTGGGAACACGTGCTGCGTGTGTCTTGCAAGACTGTGACTTTGCTGGATTCAGTGAACAGTGTCAGACCACCCACGAGGAGGGTGCGCACCATCACCATGTCACGTCACCACTAATATTGCAAATGTTTAATTACATTTTTAAATTAAAAAATATGATTCGCCTCTTGATTTTCTTTAATTTTTATAATTCGCTATTTGAAAAATTACTAAACTTATGAAAGAGGACTAGGTTTTTAATTTTAATTTCTTGTTTTGATACAACACGATGAAATAGTTTCCAAGATATACCGAGCACAACAAATAGAATTTAGGTGAGAATGTGCAGAACTTAATGAGCTATAACTAAGTTCATAAATCAATATATTCACTCATATTTTTCTTTTTTAATTTTAACATAAGTACTTGCCTTCATATTATTAATAAAGTCATAGTATTCATACTTTTCATATCTTTTAAATAAACATTTTTATTTTTCATTTTTCAATAAATAATACTTACATTATGTTGGGTTTTTAATGATGTAAGATTCACCTTTCTTATTTTATTTTAAATTTTTTCTTCGTTAAAAGTTCTTTATTTTTATTTATAATTTTATTTAAATTTTAAAGAGAAGAAAGCGTTACTTACTTAAAACACTAAACAATATAAATACTTAAAAAATAAAAATTATAAATACTATTTTATTAACAAAATAAAACAAAAGAGATAGTTTTATTTTATTTTTTTAAAAATCATCACCTTTTTGGTAAAGGAAGAATATGAGGGAATGGGAGATAATGATGATAATTTAATTGTGAGAGACAAAGAAAAGAAAAGAAAAAATGAAAAGTAAAAGCAATGGCAATGACTTTGGTAGGGTGCCTTTGGTAGGGTGACATTTGCCGGAGTAAACTGGCAGCGTGCGGTGGCTGACGATGGCAAGGGCTGTGAGTCACGGTTGTTAGAGTGGTGGTGGGTGGTGGTTATGCATAGCAATGTGTGGATGAAATAAGAAAGCATGGTATGTGATGAGATAAGAAGATATAGTGAATTGTGTGGAGACAATAACATATTCTTAGCTGTAATATCCTTTGCCTATTTTTTTCTATTACGTAAAGTTATTTTTTTTATTTATATAAATACTTTTATATTAAAAATATATTTAAAATTATAATTAATATCTAAACATATTTAAATTATTATTATTATTTAATTTTAATAAATAGGTTTGACTTTATGTGTTACGATAACTTACAATATAAATACATGTAAACTATTATAATACGTTAAATACAAATTAAAATATAAACCATCATGTAAGTTAATATTAATAAAATCGTATGAACTTGTATTTTATTTAATATTTACCTTTTTTTTTAGAATTACAAGTAGATTATATAAATTTGTAAAATCAATATTATGATTAATAAAATTAATTTTTGATATGTTAATTATCACTATAATATTAACTTATGTTTCAATATATACACAGGAGAGGATAAATAGTTTATCCTATTAACCTAATTCACATCTCTTTAATAATAGGAAGTATACAATCTCTTAGTTTCTTTCATTTTATCCTTAAAAATACTTTACTAAATTTATCTCAAATTTGTAAAATGTCCGTTTTTGACATGGGTGTAACATGCAAGTTTTTATCAATAAAAAGAAAAAATAGACGTACATATTCAAAATTCATAATTTTTTTATCTTTAAAGTTTTATTTCGTAAGTTATTCATTTATCATTTAATTATCCATAATTTTGATTTCAAATTTTAACTTGGCTCAAGTTTTAATTAAAAAAGAAACTATCATCTACAAAATGTTACAAGTATTATGTATTTTTTTCCGATATAATTTCATGATCAAGTAAAAAAAAAAAACAACTGAATTGAAAATTAAAATAATTACTTATAATTAAATATTAATCAATCAGAGTTATGTAAAAAAATTCAAAATCTTAAAGCACACATAAATAAAATTGTATAAAAAATATATATGCATCAAAATTGTAGATAGTTAAATACAGTTACAACAAAAATGGGAAAAGAATTTCGTGAAACCTATACTACTAAGATTACAATCAAAGCTTTAATTCAATATTACATTCCTTTGACTACTCATTACAATTAAAGGTTTTCAATTTCCATAAATGTGCATGCCAAAAATTCAGTGGTTGATGACAAGAGAATATTTTAGAATTTCTGATTTTTTAGTTGAATTTGAAGATATTGAAGTGACGGCTAATGTGGTAATTTCAACCTTGTACGAATTTTCTCTTTATATTATGAAAGATTTTGTCCTTTTTCAAAGGAGCTGTCATATGGGGTCGGACACCTTATCTAAGTGCTTCAGACCAATTTTCTGTTTCCAACTTTGCATTTTCACAGCATAATATAAAGACTTTTTCTTTTAGCTTGGGAAAGAAAGTGAAGAAAAGGAAGACAAAGAAGGAATCGATTTTACAAAAAGTAAAAAGAAAAGTGTATACACAATGATAAAAATGTGTATAACAAAAATAAAATGTGAAAAAATAGGAGTAAATTATATTTTAAAATACCAGAAAAAGCATTTTATAGTGAAACAACATATCCTTAAACTAATGAATTTCACAGTTTTTTTTATATATATTTTCTTTCATCATTGCAGTAAACGGTGAACAAATACAGCATAGTAAATATAAATAATTTTAAGTTAATTAATTTATTTATTTTCTTTAATTTTTCTCCTCTAAGAAATGGATGTTGAAAATAATTGAAATTAATAAAAAAATAAAATTTGATTTTTTAGATCTAATTTTTTCAAAATCCAATAATAACCATACCAAATTAAATTAAACAAAATCTTGTTATATTTAAATATAATATTATATATTTTGAATTAATATTAACAGATAAAATGATTCTTAAATGGTGTGTCATAATTTTATTATATTAATTTTATATTTATCAAATATACTGAATTTACTTTTAATATAATATTACATACATATAATAAAGTTGAAGTTACAAGTATAACAGTAATATTCTGCAATAAAAGTTCTTACATTACAGCTGATAATTTTTATTACACATATTTAATAATAATTGGCCCTGTGTTTGTTCCACCAAACACAGCTTCTAGCAAGACCAAATGGATAAGATTTTTGTAGATATTTTTCATGAAAAAAGCTCCCTCAAACAGATATTTTTTCATACCTCATTTAAGTTTCCTTGCAACCAATTCAAAAGTGTCAGCTCCAAAAATATCTACCACTGCCACCAACTCTTACAAATACACACATTCTCACACACAACTTCCATCATCATCTTGAGAGCAGAAAAGAAAGATTGGTGAAGAAGTTAGGAGGAAGATGGAGTGCAACACAAGGCCAAACAGGAGTGACATTCATCTGTCAGCAGAGGAAGAAGCCACCTTGGAGGCCAAAACCAGAGACTACTTTGATGGGGTGGCTCCAAAACGCCACACCAAGCCTCAACGCAGTGACTATTCTACTCAATATGTTGATTCTTTTTCCAGTTCCCACCAATCTTCTATCCCAGAACTGCTGCACTTTCAAGTCCTTGAGAATGATCCCCAAGAGAAGGTTGCCCTTTTCTACTTCACGTTTTCATATTTTATCAAACTATGGTTTTATTTTTAATCTCATTTTTCTGCACTTTATAAAAGTTTCTGCAATTAAAAAAATCATTTTTTGAAAAAAGAAAAAACAATAATGGATTTTGCGTTTGCCGGGAGTCGAACCCGGGTCTATTGCTTGGAAGGCAATTATCCTAACCGTTGGACTACAAACGCTTGTTGTGAAAACTTTTAATAGTTTTTAAAAAGGTCTTTCAAGATTAGCTTCATGATCCAGAACTTTGGGTTAAACAATTTGTCTTTTATTTTAATTTACTTTGATATATGCTAGATCTGGGTATTTATTTATAAGGTGGGACACTGTTGATTTCATATTTTTAATTTTGATCTACCTTAGATATGTTTGACTTTTCGTACAATAATTATTGGAGTAAATAATTGATCATAACATTTTTCCCTGCTATATGTTTTATTTTTGTCTAATTTGTCCTTAAGCAAATTGTCTGAACAGATGATGAGTGGGTGAGGTAAATATAATGTATTTATTGAGAGGATGAGACCTTTTTTAGTGAAATTGTATAAAAAAAATATATGTATTACTAATCAATGGTAAAAACAGTGTTGTAAATAATTTGGAAAGAAGGTAGTAATTTTTATGCAATTTTTTTTCATGGATAATCTATTAGAGGTCAGAAATCATTCCATGACTTTTAAGATAATTTTTGTTTTTACATAAACTCATATGGTAACATGGCTTTTACTTTGCATATGCTCTTCATTCTAGTTATAATGTTAATATTTATTCTTTTTTAAACTACTTGACAGTGCAGGTAAATTATAACATACAAATGTTTAAGTTTTGATCAAAGCCAAACTGAACTTTATCTCAATATTTCTGATATTTTAATTACATTTTTTTTTTCTCTTCAATTATATTCAGAAATTGGTGTACAGTGGGAGTCAAGCAGCAGAAGAATTTGTGGAAACAGATTATTACAAAGATCTAAACAGTGTGGACAAACACCACCATACGGTATTCACTCCAATCCCACTTGCATCCTTCTCAATATATTGTGTCTCATAAATACATCTATGCATTAATTTAATTTCTTTTTGTTATAGTGAATTTGATTGCAAAATATTGAAATCATGTTTCTTTATAATGGAAACTTTAGATTGAATATGTTAGACCCTTGTAATGGACTATCTAACCCTGTATGATTTTGAACCATGAGAAAATGGTTAAAAAAAAGATAGAGAAAGAAATTCTATAGAGTATAGGATATTTTTAAGAATTTAGTCTTTAGTCAAATTTATTTATGTTGTGTAATCCACTAAAAAGAGTTTTGTTGTTGTAGTTCAGAAAAGAATGAATAAAAGATATAAAGACTTATAAATAAAGTTTATTGTTGATGTTAAACAATTCATGAATATGTGTGTCATCCACAGACTGGCACAGGATTTATCAAAGTAGAGAAAAGTGGAAAAAGCTTTCACATAGAACCAGATAATGACACTGGTTGCCATCATTCTTGCAAGTGCAATCCAGCAACCAATGATTGGGTTCCTGCTACTGCCATTGAGGTAACTTAGCAACCATGTATAGGATTTTTGATGAATTTGCTCTTTTACTGTAAGGCTGTTATATTTTTTTTTTCCTAAAGAAATTGCTTAAATATGTCTCAGGTGGATTTCAATTCAGACAAACCTAGCAGGAGTGACAACTAAAAATGAAGGAGTGACAGATGAAGATATTACTATCTCAGTTTCATTTGAGATTATGTGGATTTCACTTGGTGTTTTAGGAAGCAATCCAAGTTAAATTAAATAAAAAAAACTTGTGATTTGGATTCAAGTTTATTGTGCTTTAAATATGGTACTAGTTGACATTTCATGTTGTATCTTTGATGTATTGGATTTCTGAAAATGTGGTAAAATGAGATAAATTAGAGACTGTATTCACTATGTCTGGTTTAGAATACAAGATTCATTATCTGTGTGTATTTATTGTTCCTATCAATAGCATTCATTGTTTGTAAAGCATTAAAACACCATAAACACCTATATTTGCTCATAATATAGCCTTATACTATTAGTTTCATATTTTGAAGTCTTGGAAGAGTGTCCAGTGGCATACTGAACATGGAAATAGAAAAGAGATAGACCAAGAAAAGAAAATGATAAATGTAATAGGTAATATGATGCAAAAGTTAATGGGAGAAAAAAAAGAGTGAATAATGAGTTTATAATTGCTTTTCATAGTTAAGAAAGATGATGAAAATGGCTGTAAAATTAATGTTGGAAGTTGCTAAAAGAACAAATATTTTGATCTGCTTTATTCCATGGCAACAATCAAGATATATATACGAAGGGTGCCCCTAATCACCCTGAAATCATGTTAATATAATTTGTTAAGGATATTAACATATTTGAATACAGTAAATAAAGCTAACAAATTGACTTGAGTCTAATATATTTACAGATTTTGACACTTAATCAAATTGCCATGGAACGATATTTCGCTTCTGTATAAGACCTAAAATCTGTGTGTTGTTTATTAGTCTTTTAAGGTACTAGAGATTTTTAAGGTACTGGAGATTGTCGAAGTAGAATGAACCAACCTTGAGGGAGCTCCTCAAGACGAATGAATCAGTATTAGTTAAATGAGTGATTTATTAGTTATATTATGATATGATAGTATTATTTTGATTGCAATTTGTCCATAATTGTGTTACTCAAACGAGTGATTTATTAGTTATCAAATTCTATTATAATATGATAGTATTATTTCGATTGCAACTTATTCATAATTGTGTTTGGATTAGATTTTCATTAATAATAATAAATAAAATAAACCTAGTGTAAACTATATTAAATAAAAAATAGTTTTAAATCTTGCATGATATTAGAATTAAGAAAGATTGGATAAGAATATAATAACTATGAAAAAAATGATAAAAAAATATGATAACTTAAAAGAATATTTTTTATTAAATATTATTATCTTTGTTTATAATAGTTCACTTAATATAAAATTCTAAAAAAATAAATATAAAAATTATTCTAAATAAATATATTTGATATTTTATGATATTTTATTAATATTATATTTTTTGATTATCTCTGATATTTTATGATATTCTACTAATTTATTTGTATTTTTATATTTTTTTATTATCTTTATGATATTTTTACTAATATTATTTGATATTCTTTTATTTGATATATTTTACTAATTTGTTTTTTTAATTATAATATTATAATATTAAAATGATATATATTTTATTTAAATTGTCTATATCTTATGTCATGATTAACCAATTAAAAAAGTAATGAAATTATTTTTAACCATTGATTTTGTATTTGAAATAATCAATCTAAATATCATAAACAAGTTTGGTAAATGTGAATATGTAAAAAGTAGAGAATGTATTGAAATATTGGCGCTTATAATGCTGGTCAATTTCACCGGTGAATAGTCAGCATCACCCATTCATGTGAAGACAATTTAGGATACTCATTTGTGACCATTTTAACTAGTTTGATTAATTTTGGGTAATGATCATTTTCCTAATGCTTGATACTAGCATTGCCCATCTTCAATTCTTGAAATGGTTGTATGGTCTCTGTATCAAAGCCACCTGAAAACTGAATGTCATGGTGGTTCATGAAGCAGGCCTTGGTGGAGGTGGTGGTACTCTCACTAGTCTTTCCTTAATTACAGGTGTTGCTTTGTGCTGAAGTGAATTTGAATTATTGCCACCCAAGGATTTCTTCTCTATGCTATGGGCTTTAAGTGAAATTATTTGTGGGCAATTAGTTGCTACTTCTTGTCTCAGATCCTTGTTTTCTTTCTCTACTATCTCATTTCTTGCCATTTTCTGATGACATTTTCTCTCCTTATAAAGATGGTTATAACGGTGTTTTTTTTTTTTTTTTTTTTTTTTTTTTTTTTTTTTTTTTTTTTATTTTTTTTTTTTTTTTTTTTTTTTTTTTTTTATTTACGTAAGTGGTGCAGATTTAAGTGAAAAATACGGATTTGAGTAAAA
>Ga0209489_101961_pt1 | contig 42346 bp, 22 predicted proteins | sample SiratrowhiteBW_FD_187527 | JGI IMG/M metagenome (GOLD analysis project Ga0209489, IMG submission 187527) | Root nodule microbial communities of legume samples collected from California, USA - Siratro white BW (SPAdes) (version 2) | ecosystem: Host-associated > Plants > Roots > Nodule | place... | reverse complement strand
TATGCTCCAATCCAGCCAATTCAAATTCATTGTTGCCTTCGTTTACTTTTCATGCTGTAAGTCAATAACGTGATCAGAGGGAAACACAGGATTGCGACATACTTTGCAACTATATGTCCACACTCATATGCACTACGTTTCTAAGAATTAGGAAACACCTTTAAAGAAGTGTTTACAGATTATCCATTAATCAAATTTTCATCTTTGTGACCACTCCCTGGTACAATTTCTCTATATATAAAGACTCACTGTTCTCAAAGTTTAATTAATATCGCAAGATTGGAAGGAAACAAATTAAATTATTTTTACTTCTAATAAAACATGATTATATTCACGTTATTCACTTATTGATTTAAGTTAATCTTGAACTATACAAAATCATATATATGTTTATTTTGTATTATACAAAGTATTTATTATTTTCGTTTATCAAAAACATTCATTTAAACACAACTCACAACAATAATTTATTAAATAAATAAAAGAATAATTAATGTTGTATATTTAATACATCCTTACCAAACAAGTGTACGAGAGGTAAGAATGACAAGTGAATTAGGGTTGCTCATCAATTAAAATTGGATTTGAAATAGTTATATTCTTTAATACTTATTTAAATTCATTCATCAAGATTAAGGAGAGTGAGAGAGTGTATAAATTTTGTATATATCTAAATATGTTATTCCTCTTAAGTGAGTTACCAAGTAATTAGTTGATCACTATTTTAGATGATTTATTTATCTTAGCCAAAAGTGTTTGTTTGGCAAAAGAATACTCCATTGTTAGTTAGGAGTGACTATGGTAAAGAATACTCAATTATTATTTAAGGGTTACTAATCAAAGAATATTTTATTTAATAAAAAGTGATTATATTCCAAATAATACTTATTTTAGTTAAGAGTGACAATGTTTTAAATAATACTCCTTTTAAGTAGGAGTGACTGCTGTTCAAAAAATACTAGTTTTAGCTAGAAATAGAGTTGCAGTCCAAACAATACTCATTTAGTCATAAGTTGTTATGGTCCAGACAATAATCAAAGAGTTAGCTATGATTGCTTATAAGTTCAAACAACACCCAATAAGTTAGTCAAAAGTCACTATAAGCCTGTAAAATACTCAAGGGGCTAGTCATTATTGGTTTGTATATCTGACAACATAAGTCTAAACATAATTTGCTTTATCAAACAAGCCACTATAAAAGTATTATTTGTATTTTATTTTCTTACACTTTTACTTTACATGTTATTGTGATTTTTGTTAATTGAAAATAAAGAACTACCGTGAAAAACAATTTAAACTTGTAAATTTGTTAATTAAGCTATAAAATTGTGTTTGTTACGTTCCTTTATATAAAATAAAGGTTAAAAAGGCATTGGCACATCATTTGTCATATTAAACTATGGTAGGATTGATCAGAATCAAACTATATTTTCTACAATTTTTAAAAGATATTAAAATACAATTTAACATTTTTTTGTGTTTTTTCTATATATATATATATATATATATATATATATATATTCATTTTTTGGTATGATATTTCAAAGAATATCATTCACGAGAATACAACATCATGCCGTGAAATAAACTTCCCCCTGTGTTAATCAGAAAGTTTGAAGTTACTCTATCTTTTCAAAATAACTAGTATAATGTCTTCCGCAACAAAATTGTTAAACTATAAATTGATGTTTGTTGACGTGGCAAGTGACTTTGGTCCTCAGATACTGTTATCATAAAGTAGAAGTTGAAGGAAGACAAATTTTAATCATCGATTGCGAGCCAAAGCGTCGAAAATTATTTTTCTGTGTCGTTTAGTTAACGTTTTCTTTGGTCAATCTGTAAGGTGGGGTTTCTCCTAGCCAGTTTCTACTTTCCCCATCTATACTCAGAAACATAAATAATTAACAGTTTAAATCAATGATCCATACCCCTTTGTTCAATTAATTGTTTGAATAAATATCTGACACTTTGAACATTTTAAATTTTTTTTTCTCAAGCGTTATTGGTCATTTGGCCTACCTTAATGAATTCATGATGAAGAAAAACACATAATAAAGACACAGGGTGTGGTTGTCGTGTTAGACCCAACAACTCTAGTTGGAGTGTTGCTGCATTTTCCAAAGTTCAGATGTATGAAGTCATCGTTTCAAATTCAAAGACGTGTTTAACTCTGTCTTGTACCTGGTTGCTAGTTTAGAAGATCTTCAACCATGGTTTCTGCGATTATCTGTTCCATTAAGTAATCCAGGTTTCTGATATGGAAGGCGAATGAATGTAGATTGTTGATAATTATTAATTACTTAATCTTTTTTATGATTACTATAATTTGTTGTCCTAAGCAATTTGAACACAAATATTGCATTTATTAATGAATGTTTCAATCAGCTTCGTGATTAGTTGTGACCAAATTACTTTTTTTAGTTATTTTTCCTTTTTATCTTAGTGCAACAACTTTTAAAACATTAAGGAGAAAAGATATATATTATGTGCGTGTATTATTGAAATGTTAGTATAGTTATTTTTAGTATTTTGATTGTTTATTTTCTTATTTTAATATTAAAACACAATTAAAAGTAAAATAATAATATAAAATATGTATGTCAAATAGAAGAATCTCTTTTAAATTGTTATATGTAAAGAAAATTATTAAAACTATACGTATTATGAAATACATAATAATAATATATAGTACTAATATATTTTGTATATATTATATACATAACAGTACATAGTACTAATATCCGTATATTTTCTCTTGCCGTATATAATGAATCTCTGTTCTTAAAATGAGAGATACAAAGACCATAAAACATGGTATAATAGAGAATAAAATCCGTAATAAAGAAGTCATACTTGCTTTTCTTTCTCAACGAACACTATATAAAAGTAATGAAAGCAAATTTTGTCAGCTTTATAGTCTCTCTTTCTTATGCAGAAATCAATATAAGAAAGACGTGATAATTGGTTTGTCCTTGGCGATAAATGCACTTACTTAGAACTACTTTTATCTCCATCTCTAATGTGATGATCCATTTGACGCTATCTTTCGTCGTGGGATACTTTCAGAAGACACTTTGGTGATGAAATATTTCATATTTTCGACCAAAATCACAATTGTGTCAAGATTCTTTTAATGTTTCATGCTAGTTGAGTTGTAATGCTAATTTTAAAAGTATTGTAATGGCTTCTTTACTTAGATATTGCTTTGGTTAAATAGGAAAATTGTTTAAAACGTTTTGTAATATTTGGAGTGATTAAGTTCTATTTCGATAAATTAAATAGTTTTTATTCTTTTAAAATGTTTTTAATTTTGTAATGGAAAATATTTTAAATGATTAAAAATATGATTTACTAAATTAAAATTGTTAACCTTTTATGACGATAATTCTCATTATTGTAATGGATTAAAATAATATTTTAATATATTAAAGTTACTTATAATAGTTATTTTAGTGATTTTTTTTCATGTTAAAATGTGTGTTTAAGTTATTTAAATGATGTCACTTTACACGTGGAATTAAAACAATTTTCTATCCATTAAAATTATCAACTTTATAACTAAGTTGTCTTATTAAAAGAAATTAATAAAATTAATTAAAATCTTTTTTCATAGTAAAAAAATATTTGTTCAAAATATTAAAAGTTGTTTGGTTACTTTGAAAAGTACTTTTTAGAGTTTTCCTAATTGGATCAGTGGATTTAATGTTTTAGATTGAGGAGAACATATTGGGTATCAACGTTGATTCTCTTTTACAATTCTAAGTTTAAGCTTTCAACGTGATCATCCTCATTTCCTTATGTATATTGTGTTATTGGTTCTTGATTAAGGTAATCAAATTATTTTTGTTATAAATTCTTGATTAGGGTAATCAAATTGTTTAAGATCTTGGAGTTTTGGGTGTTGTGTACTTATTTATTTATTTATTTTTATATGTTGTAAAAATTTAAAAGTTAATGAATTGACATTGTTAGTTGGTATAATATTTTTACATGAATGCATAAACATTGATTTTTATTTTTACTTTTATTCAAAGTAGCTTGGATTTGTTCCACACGAATATTTTTCTCCTGATAATGCTATCCATCGTTTCACCCATATGACAAATTTCATCAGCATAAGCATTTATCGTAGATTATAATTCTCGTAATCACATGTTTTGAGTCATGGAAGCTAATGAAAGCACCAATGAAATGATAGAGCTTTTATTGAATACATAGAATTATTCAAATTCAACTAAATAAAGTACAATGATAATCACAAGAAGAAATACGTCAAGAAAAAAATTGACGAATTGAGAACTCTTCAGTGGAAAGAAAATTGGAGAGGAACTAGAATTTTCGAATCAGAAGAAAAAGAATGTATGAGAGGAAAGCTAGGCAACATTTTTCATATTCCATTCAACTCATTATCTTTCCATTTATGGTTATGCTTCTCTTCACGAATAGCACTTGGCTTCCACCATTTTTGAATCATTTGGCGCTTGTCTTGATGTAACAATTAACTCTCTCGTCAATTATTTCTTCCTCGTACACATTACATGTACCATATTTATGATCGTTTGATTACGGATCAAGTGTATTTTATTACTTGTTAATTGCTAAAAGATTGTTATGATTTCTTGTGTTTTGTTCGTCAATTTAAAAATAAACATGTTTATGTTTTTCATTTAATCCGAAAGCGGATATTTTATTTTCTAAACTTGAATTTTCGCTCAATACCTGAATGAATGTTATATTCTACTTTATGAATGAAATGTAATTTTGTATATTTTTATGTGTGGTGTGAAATCAGAGTTCCTCACTTGTTATGTGAGTCACTAAATGAGATTATGACTCTCTTTCAGTTAACTGTTTTTTCTTTTTTGTTTCATTTAAGTTTTTTACACCTCCTTTCAAACTTTAGCTGGTAGAGTATTAAAACGGGTCTGTTTAATCAATTAACCAGCAAAAGATAAGATGAAACAAATTAAAATAGACTACATATGAAAACACCTTTATAAGTTACATTATACATAAAAGTTCCCTCATTCCATAATTTCACAAGGTCACCCAATTTTATATACTTCTGACAACTCCATATATATTGCCATGCATGTATACATATACATATATATATATATATATATATATATATATATATATATATATATATATATATATATATATATATATGTATGTATATATGTATATGTATATGTATATGTAAGTATTTTGCATGATTATGTACATCTCGTAATCTCGAGTAACGTACAAGCTCAATTAATTATTTGTATCAACGTGATTCCTTTGTGTTACTGAAAATGACAGGTGGCAAGAACTTTGTCAATGGTTTTCGTGTACAGATAAGTGTTCGGAGTTATGTATGTGTTATTTTTCAGCTTTTCCAGCTCACTTACCAACAGAAATCCGGCATAAACAGTCACGAGATAATGAATTATGTAACTGCACTTTCATCCATTGGATTTATAAGCTTAAAACCAACCACCTTCTTTTGTTACTTTGCGTGTGTGCGTGTGTATCAATTAAAAATTGTTCCCATGCAGTATGTATCCATTATACGTGTCCCTGTGCTTTTTGCATCCAACAAAATTACCCGCAAAAAAGGGAACTAGGCAACTAGCATGCATGTGTCTGTTTTTCTCCTACCTCATAGTCATAGGCATATAGGAATAGAACCTCTTCAATCAATAAATTTAAATCTCAAACAGCTCCCTTCGCACATCGCAAATGTTTGATCATATATGGACATAGATTTTCAACCTTATTAAGTAACAAAAATGTGTCTAAGTTCGCAAAGAACTAAGACACGTACCACAAAAATAGAACCAAAGAGGAGTACCCCTTAATACGAAAGAAACAAAGTTGAGTATAGTAAAAGAGAAAAGAAGAAAGGGGTGGGGATTTCACCATAGATTTTTCTTGATTACGGTTATATATTCTCACTTTGGTGATAAGCCGACCCTTGCCATTATTCTGTTGTCGTGCATGGGCAGGTGGACGAGGGATGAAAAATTTCTGAGAAAATGTACCATATCGTGAATCATGAAAGCTATAAAGGAAAGGGAGAACATGTGATGCCACAGGTTGTAATTTTCTTTGGCAGCGTTGCAAAACCAAAAGTGGGGTCCAATCTTAATATGCCATCAAATCAGTGGGACGATCTTAGTAGTAAGAGGGGACTTTTTCATGGTGATGGCTTGATGCATCGCAAGTTCAATACGTGTCAATGGACTGTGGTGGTGCATGCTTGGCCTTGTCCTCATTCATTTTGAATAATATCTCAAGTAGGACCAGTTAGAAAAATTCTGTTGATTATTTATTACCTCACATACTGTGGTCGATGCATAGGATCCAGTAGTTACTTCAGTGACATCCTAAATTCTCTAATGTGTGCTTGCTTGCACGATCCCCAAAGCCATAACGTTTCAATTGTTTACTTATGGGCAACTTTCAATTGGGTCATCTAAAACAATAAATTTCAACCCCTTTGACGTCACAGGAAGAAAAGTTGGTGCTGTTGATGAAATAATCACATTATCAAATATAGCATTGTGAGGTGTCTAATTAAAATGGTGACTGCTTAAAGGTAACCTTGCTGCTTTGAACTGAATTTGAACAGTCATACAGACAAATCGAAACCTGCATTTGGCTTTGAAAAGTTTGTACAATAGAGCCAAAAGTGTAAAGTGAAGACAGAAGAAAAAGAAGCAGATAGGAAATGCATTGCTTGCATGAATGATGCATTGCTGGGGACAGGCAAGAGGCACTGAGCCCCAAAGGCATGCCCCATCCTAAAGGGTTTATCAGCTGAGGAAGGGCATTGAAAGAACACTGCTTCTGTCACAGCCAGGTACAACACAAGGGTTAATGAAGTATATATATACATACATACATACTATACCAGTGATGAACTTAGTTAGATCAGAAGAAGAATATGGGTCCACCCAAAAGCCCTGACATTTCATTTATTTCTCTTCTGCTTGGAGTTGGGGCGTGCACCTTTCTGTCTCTACATGCTTGCTAATCAGTTGGACCTCAGCATTCAGTATTTGATCACGTTAAAGTCTGAATGTTAGTATTCCAAAAAACAATTTGACCATACTGTTTGCCTCTGAGTTCGAGATTATAACACTTCATTGAACAAATTTTGGGTTTTGAATTTCTTGGGTTGGTTAATTTCAATCATTGGACTATCTTTGAATTGGTAACAAATATCTATTTTGATATTTTATAAATTTTTTTGAGATTTCTCACGAACCTTGTCTTTTTAACACCTGTATGGGCAGATTTACTACTAAAGAAACACATTATGTAGGTAATCCCATAAGTTGGTCTTGTTGTAATATATATGGAAGTTGAAGAAACGATGAATGTTAATGCAATTTGTCCGAAAACCAATGTTCCGTAAGTAAAGAATAGATAGGTAGGGTTGGAAGTTAAGAGTGAAAAAGTGGATAAATGGATGGGGGTGTAGGGTGTGGTGTGGCTAGATTTTGTTGTGAATATGAAAATGTAGGTATAAATCGAAAGAGAGAGGAATGTAGCGGTTGAGTTACTGTTGGTGCACAATGACAGGGCAATGCAGTGGCACCTTTAATTAGGGGAATGGGTTAAAGACAGAGAGAAGCAGAGAAAGCAGTTCAAATCAGAGGCTAGAAAAGGTTATACGGAAAATGGTCAAGTTTTCCAGTAATGGAGGGGTCTAAAACAACAGTTCTCAGTTCCTTAGTCGGCCATTAATAAAAGGGGTGGGTCCTAACACTCACCAAAACCCCAAAAAAGATGACATAACACAACCCCCTCTTTTTCTTCCACATATCTCTCTTTTTCTCCCCTTTCAACCAAGAACAAATCTCATTTTAATTTCCTTTTCTCTTCGTACCTCACGTACTGTTCCCCCTCCCCTCATTCTTTTTCTTCCTTTTTCATTACACTAATACTAACAATAATAATAATAATAGTTGTAGTAACAGTAAATGATCACTCCACCCCATAAGACCCGTTCCAAAAAGCTTTCTCCACCCTTTTCACCTTTCTGCTTCTAACACCACTCTACTTCTTGTAGAACCATCTGAATTCCTTTTGACTCATTCGCTTTATCTATCCCTCCCCCAGACCCAGCTTCCACTCTTTCTCTTCACCAAATCACCCGCCACATCAACCCTCCAACACCACCCCAAATTCAAATCTCCTATTAGCCCATGTTTTCTTCCTCTTCCCACCTCAAAGCCCACCTCTTTCAACCAATCCTCGCCACCTTTCACACGTCTTCTTCCCCATCGTGATCAATTATAACACAACATGGTATTGCATCGGAGACCCCTTATTATAGTTATCTGGTTGTTCTTGTTTCTCTTCATATTGGGCCACTGCCATGCCTCTAGAGCAACCAACGTCTTCAAATTCAGGCCTAAATCTCAACATCACGGTCACTTCTCTGGGTTCTTGCCCAAAAGGATGCCTATACCGTATTCCACTCCTTCGAGGAAACACAATGACATTGGGTTGAGAAGTTGGAGATCACCCTGATGAGGAAGCAAGCAGAATAGTAGTTTTGTTTTGGGTAAAGGTGACCTCTGGTTTCTTTTTTATATTGATTTTATTTTCTCCATCATCTCTTTTCTTTATCAAGAAACAAGGGAAGACGATTAACTTATGTACATGGCGGGTTATTGATCATTGTCTGTAGTACGTTTGATCATGTTATTTTGCTTCAAGGGACATGTAATAGGTACGATCTGCTAGATGGATTTCTCCTTGCTACTTGAAAGAGGAGGAACACTGCTTGTTTAGTCTCTAATTTTCTTTCCTTTCGGCTTCTTTTTTTGGAGTGTGAATCGGTTAATATAGACAATGAAATGGTCAACAACAGCTTCATAGATTTTTCAGTTACGTACTTTACATCTTCTTCTGCTGTATACATACACGACATGAAGTTTTCATTATTCAATGCTCTCTCACACAGTGGTATATTAGACATGCATGTGTTGTATTTCGATGAAGATAATTGAATTTAAGGTTAATATGATAAGGATTAATATTGAAGACGAAGACTTTTTCGTTGGTATAGTACAAGTTGTGGCTGGCATCGAACCTACTCCCTTTGAAATTACTCGTGTGCAAACTCCATGGAAATCGGGTAAGGTGATATCAGTGTCATGCGATGCGTGCGGTTGCGTGTGTTGCTTTCTTGATTTGATATGCAAAAATAAATATATGTGTCTGTACGTATACACTACACTGTTGAATAATTGATCTCAGATTTTCGAGGATTATCTCAGTATCTCACACACGAGCTCAATCAGAGAAATAAAACAAAAATCAAAAGAAAACCACCGAATTCTTCGTGTATATCTGTAATGATAAAAAGCAAATTTGCTTTATGCGGTGTTACTTGTGAATATGCCCAATTAACGCCAAAACTTTGGTATATGTTATTATTTCATGTCATCATAGCTTCTTACGATCTTTGGAGAAAAGAAGAAAAGAAGGTCGACCCAGAGCATGTAGTTTGAGGAATAATATTATTTTACTCAGCATTATAATACTTTCAGTCCCAAGTTTCTTATGCAGTGTTTTTTTTATTATTATTATTATTTCATATGAAAAATAATATCAAAGTCAAACTCGAATCAAACTTTAGATTGTACTGTCTGTTAAAATGTTCTCGTTAATTTAATTTGGTCGACAAATTCGTTGAACATAAAGTTCGTTTTTGTTGAATTAAAAAAACAAACTTTAAATTTAGTTTTCAAATTGTTTCATTTGATAAAGATGAGTTATTAAAAATTTTATAAGCTTAATACAAGAAGTATATCTTGAATAGTTTATATGTAGCAGCTACTACTCCTTCCTAAGACAGTATTTTTCTTTTTTTAATATGTTATGCAGAGATCTTAATGTTGTATCCCTTCTGTCCTAAGTAAATAAAAAGAGAAATATAAGCACTATTATCGTCCCTTACTTTCGGATAATTTCTAGGAAATGAAGTTTCATTGGATTCCACTGGAAAAGACATACATAATGATTCATGAGGAAGTATAGATTAATTACCTTTTTTTTTTCTTTTTATCTCTGGTTATGTATATTTAATGCTGTATTTTCATCGCTTTAGATTTCTCATTTCAATTTACTTGCTCTTCAAGACACAAATTACCAATGTCATGGACACTTTTATTTAATCGAAATAAATGAAAAGTATAAAGTACTTCCTAAATACGGATTATTGAATCCTTCAAAGGTTCATTTTGGCAACATTGCTTCCAAATTTGAAAAGCACAGCTCATGAATCTCACCCCATACGCATTCCATACCTCATGCTACCTAACTATGACGAAATCCAAACAACATTAAATGACCCTTTGCTAAAAGTCTTCATTTTTTTTCCTTGGTTGAAAAACCAGCTAGAATCAAATCTTCATTTCACCATATCACTGTGGCTTTGTTGTGACTCAAGATTTAATGACATACTACAAAAAACCTGGTTCCGTGGCTAAAACTAGCGGAAAAGAAGAAGCAGAAGATATTATTAATTATAGTAAACAGCTTCCCTATTTCAAGGTCATTTTACTCAGTGTGTCCACTTAGAAATGGTAATGAAAGAATAATATCATCAATGAGGGTGGAGGGTACCTTTCCCATTTGCAAGATTTACCAGGCAAATCCTTATCCTGAATTCCCTATGTGATACAGAAGTGTCAATGGATTCTTTGAATTCTAATTCTGGAAAAAGATTTGTCTGGAACTTGTTCTCATTTCCCCTTTCCAATACAACTTGTCAAAGGGTCCCTTCACCTTAGCACCATCAATTTTTTGTACCATGTTATGTGCTGTTCATATCTACACTAATTCCAGTGTTATGATGTCCCAGTCAAACTTCACTAAACAATGTTATTTATTAGGGAATAGACCCTTCTTCAACTTGACCGACCCTTTAAAATTTATTATCTTGATCATCTGACTATACCAGCAGAAGAGTACCAAGATCCCTATTTCAAGGCAACAAGTACCGTTATACCATAAATAAATAGAGAACAAGAATAATATAAAAGTACAGTTCAAAGGGATTCATTTTTGGATTCTAAGACTCCATGACTATAATATAAACTATGTTTTAAAAATGTTGTTAATGATGGTTTTAACATCCTAAGACAGTATGCTTTTCCCACGTTTGTCGTTTAAAGGAAGAGAATAATGAAGATTCAATGCATTATATCTTTAATAGTTTTGTTTGGAAGTTTAATTTATTAAGGAATTAAGATGATGTAATATGTTTCTTTTTAGTCATAATGCAACATCCTGACTCAACTCTCATTTGCTAAGATCTCTAATCAGGTTTCTGTGGCTTCATTCATGTGTCCTGTAATTGTAGGGCCATGAATGATGGAGCTAAGGGACATTTATTGTCAAGTCATATTTCAATATTAATCAAAAGGATTAAATAATTGCAAATGATTACCTTCATTGTAAGTGAATTCATGACCCCACGGTTAAAGCAACAACCGGATAATCATAGTATATATATATATATAATGCGTATCTGATATTAATCCAATAATTTTTATACTTTCTACTATTCATCTTCGTCTGTGTACATTTTTGTTGCTTAAATAAAACAGTTAATACAAGTAAAAATGATTGTCTTAGTTATTGATGGACAGCTCGAATGTTATGCATTTTAACTATGCTATTAATCCAAATTATACATACTTTTCCACCGGATCTGCTGAAGTGATCATAAAAATTTTATCCGCATAATTAAGTACATCTAACCAAGTTATGATTGTAACAAAACTACAAATATATATCATTTTTTTCCCCTCAAACACTGTATTATATGGACCTTATACAGATTGCAATGGTTTACTGGGCACATTTAACCTCACTTGCATTTCTCAAACTTTTTGTTACAGTAAAGAAAGAAGGCAAAAACAAACAAAAGACGGATACGTGGAACACCAATATTATAGCAAACAGTAGGGTGTTATAAAGTTGCACAACAGAGTCACAAGTCCAGAGACCCAGCTATGCTTATGAGAAAGAAAATAAATAGAAATAGATAAGTGATATATACAAGGAAAAAAAGGGAAAAAATAGTAGCTTCTTAGTTTAAGAGAAAAAAAAAATTATAAAGTTGTTTAACTTTTAAAATATAGTAAACGTGTTTCTTTTCCTAGTAATATTTTTAACCCAATTTTTTGAATTTTCTTATATAGAATAATCTACAAAACTAATTATAGGTGTAAACATAACTGAATAAAAAGTCTGATGGATTAGTGTAATGACAACAATAATAATAGTACCGGCAGGATTTGTCTTTAGTCTGATGGACTAGATATCGGAAGATGGGAAAAAAATTGTACAAAAGAACTTAATTGGATTTAGTGGAATACTTGCTTAAAATAGTATAAACATTCTTTATACTACTAATTGTTGAAAAAAATGACTAGATATAAGAGTGAATGCACTAGAAAAAAAAATCTTTAAAAAATCTTTAAAGATGTGAGAGAGAATAAAAGACCGAAAACAAGTACTTTTATACAAGTCTAACCAAACCTTCTTTTACATTTTCTCAAAAAATATAAATTTGAGATTTCATTAATAAATTCTTTTATTATAATGCACCTATATAAAAATACTTATATTGCAAACTTTTTAAATAACTCAAAGGAACAACTATGACGTCATATAATGTTATAAGATATAACTGATAATTAATTGAAAAGATTTTTTTTTTTTTTAGAATTTGCTATCACTTTGGTGCTCAAGTTTTGGAGAAAATATACTGCTTGGTTCTTGACGTTGGACATCAGAATCCATATTATCTTGAATTAATCCTTTAAAACTTATTCTAATATTCAACCGTAGATAAAATACTAATCACATGATAATCTTTTGGATAGAATAAATCCCGGCTAATCCAAATAAAAACATATTAGAGTATTATAAATAAGATGGTGTTTTAACAATTATTTATTTGTCACAATTTTTATTTTTAATATGCTTTACATGCACATTGCTCTCATCTCGGACAAAGTACAAAGCAAGAATCGTCTGAAAAGTTGCTAGAGAAATAGTGTAAACATATAATATTAAATATAAAGGTAAGAGGAAAAAAAAGTTAATCTTATAAAATCCTTTCAACCTCAACAAAGTTGAGAGATATACAAAGAAATCAAACCAAAATGTGAGAAACATATAAGTTGAAAAACTTTTGATATAATAATATTTTTATTAACCTCATTTTCTATGATGATTATGTAACACTCTTGAAAATATGTACACCTATTTACATCAATAACTATTTCTTTGATATCTTCTTTTTATAAGAGAGCAGCATTATGATAATGATATTGATCACTAGTTTCTTTTAATTTCATTTACTTTTAATAGTATTATGATTGTAAGATTTATTACTATTGATTTTATCTCATGAAAATAATTCATATGAAAGTAGGACAATTTTATCATTGTAATATGCTCCATTTTTACTTTCTTTAAATTTTACTTAGTAGAATGTGTTCTAATTTAGTTTCTTGTTCAAACTACAATATTCAATATTCACTTGCTTAGGTGACCTACTTACGCACTTAAATTAGAAATTTTTTACGTTTAAATAACCTAAATCCCATATTAAGCCTAATTAAAATAACGCTTACTCAGACATTCCATTGAATGTTATTTCAAAAGTCAAATACTCATTGCAAAAGACACAATCGCACGTATTATCTTAAGCAAATGTTTCAATCTAGGTGACATATAGCTTGCACTCCAACTTAAGCATGTCCAAACCTTTGATAAAAGAGATGCAACAGTTTCGTGTAAGCGGATTCAAATTCATGTCTAGAGTTTCATCTTACTTCAAATAATATGTTTTCTTCCAAATAATAGTCACTTAAAGCCACTATTATTCACTTAAGCGACTAAAGATTATATGAGGAATTTTTTGTCACCATTTGTGACAAATTATTATACATCATAATTAAGCATTTTTATGAAAAAACTAACACTTCGTAAGAGTATACTTAGCATTACTACTGGTCATGGAGTGATATTTTTTATCACAAAAAAATTTTGTTCCACCTCTTCTTCTTATGACTTCATATTTTGTCACAATTTTTTTTCCACCTCTTCTTTTTATGACTTCATATATTTGTCACAAAATAACAAAATTTTCAGTATTTTGGGATACTTTTATCAAAATAACTATTTTTTTAGTATTATAATTCAAAAATTGTATTCGTCAATAATAAAAAATAATATATAAATCTAATCTAAGTATCACATAAGTACCAATAAAATCATAATAAAATAATATATTACTTGTTAAAGTATAATTTTCCTATATAAAAAGTGATAAGAGTAGAAAAAAAATTAATTTTGTTTTTGAAGATCACTAGTCTATTTTTAATAATAAATTTTCGGATTTTGACTTTTTGAAAGATAATGTATCAAGCCTTTTGATCTATTTCTCATACCAACTTAAATAAAAATGAATACTTTTCTCTAATGTTCACGAGTCTATATGTACATAACATATATATAAATAAAACCTACTGAATCATCATTAACTACCAGAACTAATAATTACAAAAATTAAGGAAATTAGTAAAGATCGATGATTACAAAATAAATAATTAAGAATAGAGATATGTTAGTTCGATTCAAGTTTTGTTTTCTGGCTTAGGCTTCCAACTAAAAATCAAAACAATATGGGATTGGTTCAATTAGATCATAAAGAAAACAAATTATAAATAAATTAAAAAATATTGTGAAGAACAAAAAATAAAATGGCTCGTACTAAAGTTAAAAAGTCTAAAAATAAAATGGTGGATTTGTATCTCACCCTACAGATTAGTCGCATTGAGAATGTTATACATAAAAGGAAAAAAAAAAAGTTACAAAAGAGGAAAGTTCATAATTTTTAATCAGTAGGCCTTTTATATTGTATATGCTGAGTATTTTAAATGATGAATAACTAAGAATAAGTTATATGTAGAATGATGAGTATACATATTTAGATTTGGTTTTACAACATTCCCAATCATCTTAACATGTTCAAATTTGTTGTTTCTCGTATTAAAAACATTGGTGATTTGTTTTTCCTATTGAAAAGAAAAGGTAAACCATGAGAGTGTGATAAACTTTTGAGTTATAGTCACCCACGCTTAATAAATGTTGAACATTATTTCAGCTTGTGGAATGATGAACCAGTGTAATTGATTGCTGTATATGAGTTTCATAATCAGGATTCCTGAACTCATTCACTAATTACTGGAATGTATTTTCTCGTTTCATACTTTCTTGTTTTCATCATTTTCAGATATTTTCACTTTTTTCACCATTGCTTTAATTTTTTGGACAACAAATATCATTGCTAATTGTGTATGGTATTGTATATGATTGGGATAATCACTGTAGTTGCGGTGCCACCATCGCGTGGATCACTGAATAAGTTATTATAAGATAGCAAGCATGCAGAATATAGTTATATATTCACCTTTCTTTGTTTTTTGTTATAGTATATATTCGTCTTTCTGTGCTTTTTAACAGTATTGATGTCTTTTAAGATTATTATTGTTGTCAATATTAATTATTTTTGAAAAATACTTAATTATTCTTCTTTTGTATTGGTAACAAATATAAATTAATATTGATAAGGACTAATTTCTGTCTGAGATCATTTAATTTTCTGATACACAAATATATGTAGTTCCTCACACATCTTCCATTGAAGCATAATTTTCCAACAAATGGGATACTCAAATCAGTCTCTACAAAGAGACAGCAAAACGACCCCTATCCATATTGTGTTCGCTCATAACTACCTTCATTGGTTTCCATATCGCTGATGCAATGGTTAGAAGACGACGAACAAACCGTTTCCTCTCTCCAAATCCATTCCCATAATAGCTTCCTTCAAAATATAAAGAACTTGTCTTGGTTGATCATGTTTCCCCATTAATTTTTCCTTAAAGAAAATTGGCTTACGTGATGGATTGCCATCGTCCAGAGGATCTGGTTGTGGAATATCAGGAGATAATAAAAAGGTCTTACTATTACAGATATTCAAGAAGATTTCCCTCTCACCTTTCACTACTAGCCACCACCTACTAATACTTAACTATTTCTGTCCGTGATTAAACTTTAGGAAAAATATATTTTGACATACCCTTTTAAAATACAATTACTTATTTACTTCTTTTTATTAATGTAATAATAACATTTTTTTTATATTTTACATTTATTATTGTTGTTTTATTAACAAAAAAGTTGAATGATTGTATTTGGAAAAAAATGCCTATTATAAATACTCGAAACTTTATAAAAAGACTTACAACACATTTTTAAATTTTTTATCTATATGTGAATCATACCAGATTGTGTATGTTTCACTTCTATTTAATAAGGCTTAAAATTCAAAATATAATAAAATATATTGAAAAGAAAACACAGTAGCACTATTTTAACAACTAAAAACGTATGATTACGTGCTAAAACATAAAATAGCTATTGAAAGAAATGGCCATTTTACCAGAATTTGAAAAGAAAAACAAGAAAATTAAGCACTAAAAATACAAGTCATTAAAAGTGAGCTAATTAATACAAAAGTATTAAGTAATTTACACAATAGTTTAGATCTCAGTAACACCATTACACCCACAAAATAATAGATTTTATAGATAAACAAGTTTGGCATAAAATACATAGCATCGATATATTCAGCTAGGAGATAAAATGGGCAACCAGTCCTAAACTACTTGCCAAAAACAAATTGGGAAGCTCGTCAGATTCCACATAGTAATATATACATGAGATTCAGATGAATACTAAGAACATGATTTGCATGATGAATCACGCCAGAGGACCTATACTACAAGGGGCGCGCATAATTTTAGCTGATCGTATAACATTTATGGATAAAGCAGCAATCGTCAAAAGCTTTGTTATTCATAAAAATGCTCTCAAACATTGACTGATGAATTGCCTCTTATTCTTTGAACTAACATGGGTGCTGCATATCAAGCTTTCTTGCAGCAAGGTTTAACTCTACAACATTTATTTTCCCTCGTTGAGAAATGAACAATTTGCTCAGTAATGTGCTTCTGACTTGAAAGGGGTCGTAAAGCCGCCCACGAACCATAGAATGTTTCCGCAGCTTGTGCAGAAAAACCATTATTGCTAAGATCTAGTAATTGCAAGTTTTTTGCCTTACCAATAGCAATTGAAAATTGTTGCGTGAAATGGCACTCGGGAGATGAATTTCTTTGACATGAACTGGCACAGCTGTCGTCAATTCCAGAAGCAGCAGCTTCCAGTGGAATATCTTCACTGTCAGCAACTTCCATGTTATAGTTGGCTGTGTTTGAAGAGCAAAGAACCTCTTGATTATCATCAACTTGCGTAGTATCTAGTTTCTGCTCCTGCTTTTGTGAGCAGCTTTTTACTGATAAATCAAGTTGTAGAGCAGAACATTCCTTTGGAACAGAATTATCAGCAATATTAAGTTCTTCAATGCAGCTGTTCTCTGATAAAAGAAACAACATATTCACAAAATAGTAGTAGCTCTAAAAAACGAATTAACCAGATAAAATTTAGTGACTACCTGCGAGAGCCTCAATTATGTGAAGGATTCCAGTAAGCCCAAGTTGACACTTTCTAAGAACCAAAACTTTGAGACAGCACTGTGGGTTTACGAGAAGAGAACATAAAGTATCGCTGCCCTGTAGTTATTACAGAATTTAAACAAACCATGAATAACAAGACTAATTAAAGTCACAAAATTATCACTGAAACCGTCACAGCTATACAACTAAATCAATAAACTGCAAACTAGTGTAGGTAATGAAATAGTATGAAAGCCAGATTCTGTTTAGTCTTACAGCAACACTCAAATACAACCAGCCAAGGAAACGTGCACTACAATGATATTAGCAATAGAAATTCAGTTACAGGCAACGAACCTCAGGCATTATAGGATTTCCTTCCATGTTTAGCTCTAGGATGGAACAAAAGAAATGAACACTGGTGTTTAAAACAAAGTTACGTGTTAGACCACAATATGATAGGTCAAGTTTCACAAGCTCTTCATTCCCTTTGAGCAAAGATTCTACTAATTTGTTCGCCCCTTCCTGCAGAGTATTGCCTCCAGCATCAGGAGATCAGGTGGGCAAGGCAAGCTGGATTATACAATAATGGTATAACAACGTGAACGTGCAGTAGGAAATAGGTTTTACTCACAGTTCCAATACCCGTGCCTCCAAGTAGTAGTCCTGATAGAGTTAAGCTCCCTGTCAGCTTGCAAAGGGTATCGACAACTGGTTTGCCTAGTTTTATACCACTCATATTCAACTCAGAAAACCTAAAATGGGCAAACTTTGTTTAAATTTATGTATGCTCTAAGAAAGTAAAATTTATTTAAGGATGCTGCTACAGAGATGGATGGTGACATTGGTACCATTGATTTTACCTTTTCAAAGCAGAAAGCTTGGACAAAAGATTAACTGTAGCCTGCCCAGATACAGGGCTGTTGTATCCTATCAAAGTTAGATCACCAGTTATGCTTTAAGACTACTTTTATCCGGGATTTGAAGATAATGATAGATTCATATACCTATACATAGATGGGTAAGGACAGATCTGGAGTCCAATGCATCTGCAACTTTTTGAATGGTTCTGGATGTGACACAACAGTTCTCTATATTCAAGCTACAAAGCGCTGCAAAACAGAATGTAAGTAAATAGAAGTAGAGGCATATCTACGGCATAAATAAAATCCACATACAAGCAAATTTGAGAGACCATAAACAAGTCTCAACGTAAATTTGATATAAACATTTTCATAGCTCAAAGCGAGACCATGTACACTAGAAAGGATAGAAGAGAAGGGCACGACAACGAGTATTCTTCTAGAGATGGCAAAAACAATATCCAAATTGCCAGAGGTTTAAGTCAGGCCGCTTACCTGTACAGTTTTTTAAGATTGTCGAAAGATAAGATCCACAAGCATCAGTAAGACGGTTTCCAGATATGTTAAGAACTTCTAGTCTCGCAAATAGCAGTGAACACTCGCAAATCTGACAGAAACAAGCAAAATTAATATATTAGAGAATTTGAGATTACTCGTGCAAAAAGAGAAAAGTATTCTTTTATGCTATTAACCAAGAATTGTATAAATAGATTATTCATGTGTAAATACAAAATAGGTTATGATTGAAAATCATTGAAAGAAATGCCCTTTGGTATTGGGACAAGACAGTAACAATATTTTGGTGATTAAGAGCTAATAATTCATTTTATTTTTCAGAAATTATCACAACTAACATCAAGCGCATGCATCCATTATATTTGAGTTCAAATTTGGGACATATTTTCCTGTTACAGAAACCTTCACCTAAAAATCAGAATTAACAAGAACCAATTTAGAACAAGGAACAAGTGAACAAGCAAAAGATTAAAAGGTTGTAAGTAGTATCATACCTGAAACAATGTTGTCGGGCCAAATCGATTACAATGCAAATCCAGAGTTAAGCCACCATAAGATTGTCCCGATGCTGTGAACACCTTTTGAAGTTTCTCCATTGTTCCATTTCCTAAAAATATAATCAACTCAATAAATATTTAACAGATTCACGCGGTACATTTTTATCTATTTTAATTCTTTTATGGTTTTAGTTTCAAATCATTCATTAGTCACAAACAAAAGGAATTGTTACCAGATGATGAATTTGAGACTTGACAAATTTGCTTACAAGACAAATATTAGAACCTATAGCAAAAAGATCACAAGTCAGAAAAAAATGTACCTAACAAATTGTGAGAGAGGTCCAGCATCGCAAATGACTTTTGGGAATGCAGTGCATTTATCAATGGTGTTATTGACAAATCTTGCAGGTCACAATCAGACACAACAATTTCGTCATCTGAAACCTGTTAACGATTATAAGCCAAAAGCAATTGTACAAAAAAATAAGAAACAGGTTCAATCAAACATCCGAAAATGAGAAGGCATACGTGTCACTGTGCACTGGCTATGAAAGAATTGATATAGATAACATCCATCTTACCTCTAAATTGTAAAGCCTCGTCAGTACCTTGATGTTTGGTACCTCAGATAACTCCTTGCAGCAGTCTACGTACATTTTTATCAGGCGCTTGTGAATCCAACCTATAAAGGATAAAAAAACTCATGCGTCTCACTTGGAGATAGATAGTGGAAAGCTAAAATTTACGTTAAATACAATTTCAATACAGCATAAGCCTACAACTTCCTTTCCGCTGTAAACTTCCCATTTTTATTGCTTCAATAAAGTACAACTTGCAATGATCATTGTATATCAAGTGATGAGTCAAATTAATTTTAATTTGACTAGTTTAGAGATTCAAATATGCAAGTAGTTAAATATCTTGAATTTGATGTTCTTGACGACAAGCCAGATCAGAAAAAAAAAAAAAAAAAAAAAAGGAAAAGAAAAAAAAAAAAAAAAAAAAAATCGAGGACATGGCATAAAAAATCAAATCGTGATAATACTGAATAAACAAAGAGCACCAGTATCACTTACCATCAACGGAAGCTTCAACCATGTCATTTCCCAAAACTTCCTTAAGATGTTCGACAGTTTCCAGGGATTCCATATCTCTTCCAGCACATTTTATATGCTCAATAATGGGCAGCAAACCTATTCATAAATTTGTAAGTACATCCAGTTGATAAAACATGGGAGATGATAAAACTGTAACTTAATGGTAATAGATTAATATTGAAGAATGGAATCAGTTGCTTGATAGTTTGGTATGGTTTCACATGTTGGACACCTAGTATTAACTCTATGCAATATGAATACTTCTTGTGCCTGCTGCTAGTGTCCGATAAAATTCTCTCAGATCCACAAAACTCCTAAGCAGGATGAGAATGTCATTAACATGTTAGGTACAACCACTTTATAGCCACAGTTTTCGAACATCTAATATGTTGGATCTTGCTGTCTAACAATGCATGTGTCAATCACGGTCTCTTTGTTTGGTGCCTCTATGGGCCTTATTGCTAGGTTATGCTCCATATGAAGCCTAAAACAATGTAAGATATAAGTAGGCTACAATCAAAAGAACACACAAACTTAAGCTGTGTCACTTGGTGACACTTAGCTACTCTTCCTCTATCTGAGGTAGGCCAACCAATTTCTGCACCAAAATTAATTACTCCAAAATCCTGGAATAAGCATTCACAGTAAAACGTCTATCTAGCTAGGAAAGAGGAAAAACTCAAGATATGCCAATCAAAGAAAAAAAGACCGATCACTTAGGAAAAATTATTGAACATGCATCTGTCTTCACTTCGGAAAGAGTTAACCAATCCATGTTGAAAACAAAGGTTAAATCATGTTTAAAGACCACTTAATGGTAAATAAGAAATTAAAATTAAATCCAGGCTTTGATTAAGTTTTCTGTAAATTATATACAAAGCCAGAAAACCCCGAATTCACTTCCTTCTTATATTTTATACAATTCTCAACAAATTTCTGATATTACTAACAGACAGCAAACACTTAAAAAGTACGAAACTGCCTACCCTCTGATCTCTTTTCCGACGGAAATTGTAGATAATATAAGCATGCAACTACAGCCTTCAAAGAGTCAATGTTCAACTGATAACCGGAGGTACACAAGGTTGCTTCAACGTGTATTAGATCATCCCCAATCCGGCATGTAATAAATTTCTGGGACTAGAAAATAGAGGCAGCAAGTTAGAAAAATAATTAAATGGCTATGAACCCCAAATATATTCACACTCCAGTCATAACAGTAAAACTCACGTCATCTTGGGAATGATGCAACCTTGGCTGGGAAATATCATTTTGTTTTCCAGAGAAATCAGTGTCACATTTAGAACCAGTAGGGAAATTAGCTTCAGCAACTACATCATTACTCAAAGACCTAGAATGTCTGCCAGTTTTTGTGGCTGTATGTGGACTTGAACATTTGAAAGAACTACTACTTTCTTCAACATTAATTGCACCCTTAGATCCATACTCGGAGAGAACCTGCCATCCCAAAAATAGAAAAAGCTAGGCGTTCACATGGTCATACTCGAGTAAAGCTCGCACACATGCAACTAAGTAGAGATATCTTTTACCTGAATTTTACAAGGACTGGCTTTACTCTTAACTGCAATCAGGACAGTATCAATCAGAATATATTCTTGGTATAATGGAATATTTGCATCAGAGCAAAGCAAGCAACAAAGAAAACATACCGCCATTATAAGTGGGCAAATCATCTACCAGGCAATCATGATCCTTTCTGCTTGAACATTCCATTTCATCATCGTCATCATCATCATCGGAAAGAATTACACGGACACGTTTTCGACTAACAATTGTCTGATGATCACTGGTTTGATTTTTCAGACTACTGGGTGACTGCTCTGCTTGCTTGGTAGAGTTGAGAAGACTTTCTTTGTAGCCTGTTTTGTTTTTGGATGAGCTTTTTATGGACTGATAGAGGGACATAAGTGGTGCGTCATCTTCCAATTCTTCTCCAGTAGATGCAGCTTTTGGCCGAGAAATTGTCTTCGGAAAGCAAAAATTGTCAGACCCACTGTTTGACAGATAATCATCTGCTTCAGTATCAGTTTCAGAGCAACAATCCTCTGACACCTTTTTTGCTGCCGCTTCTTTTTCTTTGGATTCCTTGAGTTTATCAATTAGAAGTTTCAACCTCCTATAAAAATTACAATTGATCAGCACTAAATTACATGTCCATCAAAAGGACCCATGATAATGGAAACAAAAAAAATGGATTCAGTTTGCATAGTATGAGATTTTGCTTTCAGGGGTTTGAATACAAAATGGGTCCGTGAGTAATTCAACAAAACTGCAAGAAATGTATATATAAGGAAACAGACTTCCATGATCCAGTTACCTGGTCTCATCCTCATCGTCAAATCTTATCATGTTGCTATAATGCATATTTTCCAAGGCAGAGAGTTGCACATCACGCAGGTCTGCTTCAACAGCAATACTACAACAAGATGTAATCAAATCAATGCAGTTCAAATAAGACCATCAGAAGGATTCCAACATTGACGTAATTTTTTCAAATTCCAATCAAGGATAAGTCATACAAGTATTACGTAGTAGGTGGTCAAGTTTCATTCAGCAACCCAGATTCCACTAAGTTACAAAATATTTCTTGTTCCAGCAGTTCTCTAATTTCAGGAAATACAATCATCCATTATGGTTAAATATATAGACATTTCTCAAATTTAGAAAGAATATTATATTCCTGCTGAATTTCAATAACGAACCCATTGAACCTATAAATACACTAGTATTTTAATAATGATCCCATTGGACCTATAAATACATGAGCCTGTTGGCTATTTTAGGAAATGTGGAGAACTAATTCTAAGGAAACAAATCTCTCTAATTATGAAATTGTTTTTAAATGCATAATCCTAGTATTAATAGCAAGATACCTGTAATAAAAAATAAAAACTATAGCAAGGATAAAATAAAAAACTTGCTAAAATACATAATGAGCAGCACGGTTTTGACAATATTATTACCTGTAGCTCTCTTGAAATGCATCCAGTGCTTCTCTCCAATTGTAAGTAGAATCCAAAACATTACCGATGTTAATTTTCACCAACGCTTGCCCCTATAATCATTATTACCAAAGTATCAACTAAGTGACAATAGACATACACACACAAACAATCAACAACTATTTCACCTACATATATCTTTGAATACTACGTAACTTAGGACATTGGCATGCAAACATAAATTTAAGTATCACATCAGGATTTGAAGTATTATGTCACCCATGTCCGACTAACATGGATGAAATTCTCATGTACAATAAGTATAGTACACTCAATAACTATGATTTTATTATATAGCATTATAAATAAATCTTACTACAAAGACTTAATTTTGGTGTCGTCACGTGTTGTGTTGTAGTTAGATTGTTGTATTACTTAATTTCTCCTGACATGTACATTGATCCTCTTTTGAAGGATCAATGAATCGGCAAGCAACTAAATGTTATAATTTTCATCTTCTGCGCATACGGATGTATTCAAAGTTACTTCCTCTTAATTTCGTATATAAATTATAGGCCAAACCATGTAGATTTTGAAGATTGAATATATGATTAGTGGCTTCAAGTCTTTTAAACCCTCATATTGCAACATACTCAGGGCATGCTTTGTTCACAACTTAATTCTAGAAAAAATCATTGCTTACTTTTGAAAAGATCTACAGGAAGCTAAAAGAAACAAGTGAAAATTTCTCCAAAAATAAGTTGAATGAAACATATATTCATATTACCAATGATGTGAAATCATCATGGATATTTCTAAATTATGGTTTGTGTTATATTGAATAAAGTAAGATTGAAGAGGAAAAAAGAAATTGTTAAATTTATGTCAGAGTGAGAAGTTACCTCTAAGTTACCAATATTTTTGTACATTTGCCAGCTCTTTTTGTACCATTTGATAGCTTTGTTGAACTTTCTGACTTTCTGGTATGATTCTGCAACATCCAGATATGAATCAGCCAGCTTCTGCTTATCACAGAGTTCACTTGCTATTTTCTTCTTCTCCTTTGCAAATTCACAATGCTAAACAAAACATTGTTTAGTAAGAAAAGTCACACTTGTGCAATAACATACCATAACTTCAACAAGTCTCTGCTTGGACACATGAAACTAATGGTTCATTAAATTATCAAAAGTGGAGAAAACATAATATATTACTTAACAAAATTATCAAAAAGTCTCTGCTTGGACAACAAAAGGCTTTCCAATTGAATAAATTGCACAACAAAACAAACCATGCTTAAAACAACAATGAATCTATACTTAATTTATAGCAAACAAACCACGTGCATGCGTATTTCTATTCCTTAAAGCAACAATAGTAGACCAAACCAAGACTTCTTCACGTACATACAAAGTGAGAAAAAGTGAAATGAAGAAATTGATATGATGGAACATACCGATGCAGGTCGAGCATCTCTTTCCTTAACATGATAAAGAAAAAAATGAACATACTAAACAAATGAAACCCACTTGGTGTAGCGAACACAAGTATCGGATAAATTATGAACTCCCTCGTCAAATCATTAAAAACTCCAGACAAAATAGTCATTCCAAGACAGACATAATCAGTTAACCGAATCATGATAAAAAAAAAAGCACGAAGACAGAACACATACCTTCTCCCACGCAGAGATCGTCCTTGCTTTCTCAACAAGGCTTTCAAGAACTTCATTCTGCTGCAGCAAGAATTTCCGCTCATGCGATGTCCCTCTAGCCGCGGCTATATCTCTTTTAAGCTTTTTAAGGCTTTGCTCTTCTTTCGTTATATCAACCATTACCTTAACAGCTTCTTTCACAGTTACAATATTCTGCTCAATTTGCTTAACCAAAGCATCTTCATCCACCAAGGACTTCGCCAAACCAAGCGCCTTCTCGTAATAAGCCCTTGCATCTTCGTACCTCTGAGTCCTGTAATGCACTTCACCGAGATTAATATACCCCTTGGCCTCCCCTTGACAGTGTCCAATTCTGTTACAAATCACAATATCCCTCTTGATATGTTTCCTAGCCTCATCCCAAAGCCTGAGTTCCGTATACACATTGCCAAGGTTGTGATGGAGCCTACTGCGGCCAGCATCGAATTCAGCAACCTCCTCTTCATCACAAATCTCCAATCCACGAGTTAAAATCCTCCGCGCCTCGTGCAAGTTATCAAGTTCAATTTCAAGCATGCCTATGTTGTTGTGCGCGTCGATGTACTCCTTGAGAAAAGAAGACTTGCTGTTCGGAGGATTCACCTTGAGCTTCACCGCAAGATCCATCGCACACTTGAAGTACTTCTTCGCGTTGCGAATCGAGTTGTGGTCGTGATCCGATTTCGAGAACAGTTCGAAGTAAGTGCGTCCGAGTTGCGTGATCGCTCGCTGCTGCTCGACGACGTCGTCTGCGTCTCTCGCTAGCTCTAAGTGCTTTTTCTGTGAGCGGTAAGACTCTCGGTATTAGAAAGGAAAGCATAGGTTAGGGTTTTTGAGAGGGAGAAGTATTGACCTGGAAAATTAGGGCTTCCTGGAACTTATGGAGGCGGAAGTACACTTCGCCGAGGGATTGGCACGTCGGGAGCAAGTGCTTCTCCGGCAAATGCTTGAGCGAAATTTCGTAATCGATTTTGAGCCAATTCAGGGCTTTGACGTAATCTCCACGGTTTTTCCATATGTCGCCGATGACGTTGGCCCACCGCGCCTCCTCCCGGTGGTTTCCCTCAGCCTTCGCGTTCCGGTGTGCGGCTCTCGCCGACTTGAGCTCCACGTCCATCTCGAAACGACGGAGAAAGGTGTCGTTGCGGGTTTTCTCAGAAACTCTTTTCTTGTCTGTGTAGGGTGGAATTTGCGCAGGCAAAGGCAAAACGTTGAGGCCCGCGGCGCAATCTCTTTAAGGTTCGAATGAATTTTCTCTCTCCCGCCAAAAACACTTTCTTTTTGTTTTTCTTCTCTTTCTTTCATTTCTTTAAACAACTTTTTTTTATCAGAAATTTTTAAAACTAGATTAATAGTAATTCGTAACTATTATTATTAATTTATTTAATTTTAATTACTAAGTCTTGTACTTTTCAAATATGATGAAATTTATTTCAACATATTCAAAAGTAATATTCAAGAATTACAAAACTTTTATTCCATGTGAATTTGAATCCAATGTCTAAACTTTAGCATCGACCATACATTATATTTATATAACTTCAACATCAATCATAACTTGTAGATTATACAGTGAAAATTGACTCTAGAAGAGTAGAAGATTTTTAAATGAAATTGCTTTATGAATGTGATATTTACATATTTATTTAAAAATAATGTGAAATTCATTAAAATATTTCTTAAGAAAATAAAATATCAAATTATATACTTTTCAATGTAAACCCTCGCACTTTTTTACGAGTTGTAATTTTTTTTAGTTAAGTATCACCAAATTACGTTATTATCAATTTATCAATTAATTTTCCTAAAAATGCACATATATTTACCTCAACAAGTTAACATAGTATTATAAAACTAAATAAACAACAACTTCAATATTAGTACTATTTATCTTAATTATATCTTAAGCACTTATTAAATATTTTTATTTAAAATTGTGTTCTTACTTTAACACGTGTAAAACAATTGGGTATTATTTAAATTGTATCTTCTAATCACTTGAATTAATTTTGATAAAAAAAAAACAATTCAAATAAAAAGTTAACAATGTAAAGAACGATTTTGATAATGCAAAGGCAAGTCCAAAATCCAAAATATATGTAAAGTCGTGCCGATACTAGTCATAAACAATAATTAGATCATATTTACCACCAGTTTATTTTAGATTTAGGAAAAACAATTTTAAATTATCAAGTATACAATCTTGATTATGTTTGGATAAGTTTCTTCCTAAAAGCTTTTAAATAAGAAAAAAAAAACTCAAATAATTTTGTTCAAATAGTTTTATTAATGTTTTTTTTCTATTTTTATGTAAATTAGTTTTATTTTATAAAAAATATTTTTTTATTATTTTCTCCTAAAAGTATTTATAAAAAGACTTGTAAAAAAAAAACTTGTCTAAATATACCTTAAATACATGCCAGACAAAACTACAGATTTTGTATAAAATAACGTGTACGAGTACGATGTTATTAAAAATTAATTTGAATAGAGCAGAGGAACTCAATATATCCATGAAAAGAAAACTTGTTGCCAAGTGCATAACAAGGAACATTCAATCACACCGCAGTATTTACATTTTAACTTCACCGGCATGAGAGAGAAAGGATGGGACACAACACAACAGGTAAAACTATTAAAAAACACTAGTAAAACCTGATATCCCTCGCCTCATCCCAACCACGAGAAAAAAAAACTACTGAAACTATACTATGATACCATTTTTTCTGACTTTCTCCTTCTAATCTCCAAGATGGCCTGGTATCTTCTTTGGGATAAATCATTCATTGCCTCTTGATACTTCTGTTCAATCATTTCTAGCTCTAATTTCAACTCACCCTCAAGTTCAGACGAGGAGGAAACAATGTTGAGACTATCAGAGAAGCCGTCCATGTCCAAAAACTTGTTGCTCTTATAATCAGATGATGCCCCAATTTCAAATGCAGATGAGGATTGACTCCCTCCATCAAATTCTGATTCAGCAGACATAAATGAAACCGTAGAAAACTTATTATCATTGAAGTCAGTTGTTGCAGATGCATACGACTTCTCAGAGCATAGATCATCTGCCTTGGTTGCTTTCTGAAGATCAGTGCACTCGTTAGATAAAGCCCCATCGACATCCATATTATCAAGGTTTTCTTTTGAAGCTAATGTTGCAGATGAGGTAGAGGGACCTAAATCTTCAGTCGAATCTTTTGAGCTGCCCGTGCATTTTACCGACTTCAATTCTCCCTCTTGGCTCACAAGAGTTTGTTTATTACTAGGAGAAACCAAGTGATCAATTGCTACACAGGGTTTCCAGTCAGCAACCAAATTCATCAATAGCAAGTCTATTAACTCAGCTATGAATTTAACATTCTGATTAGCAAGTTCAAGTTGCTCAACCATTTCGCTTGAAACTGAGACAGCAGTGTCACTGTCAAGGTAGAAAATGAAATGGATATTTCTTGCTCGTCCTGCACGTAAAAAACAAAGGATATAACTTCTCATCAATGAATTTAAAAACAGTTGTTACAGAGTAGAAATAAGTTATAAATTATATACTGACCTCCTTGATCAGCTATCCGCAGAACCAATGATACAGAGTTCTTATCATTTTCTTCACCTTTTAGAAAGAAAATATCACCTCTCTCCTGCCTCCTTATCTCAGCACTTGTAGAACATGATGCATCATCAGTGGATTTACGAAATACAGTGATCGCTGGAAGCTCACAGGTGTCGCCAAGATCCATTGAAATGTCTCCTTTACGTGCACTAGCAGGACCTTCTGACACCATACAACGACTTTCAGAGGCTCCCAATTTGGGAAGAACAATATGTGGCAATGGAAAAGGACCCTTCTTTGTTGAAGCATTCATTTGAAGAAACGGGTCCATCAGAAGCTCCTTGGCTGACAATCTCTGAGATGCTGGGACTAGACATTTCTCAATAAATGATTTCATTTCTGGATCTACCACTTTGGAAAGAGCAACAGGTTTTATACCCTGCAAAGTCAAATATTGTGTGACCCAATAATCTTAGCCATAGCCTGTGGAAAAAAGAAAGAAACTTGTTAATCATGAGATACTCACGGATGAAACTTTCTTGTATATCTGGGCTGAGTTTCTGCATTCACTGTAAGGATACTCAGACGTCACCAACTCAAGCATGCACATGCCAAACGAATATATGTCAGCTAATTCATTGTAATTTTCATCATACAGCTCGGGTGCCATAAACTCCGGGGTTCCTACCAGGATTAGGTAGGTTTAAATAGAACAAGTATATTAATCAAAAAGCGTTGGGACAAAGAATCAAGGTCTATTACTATTGCTATCACGGTGAGTTGAGAAAATGATTAAATTTTTATGTTAACATTTAACTCCGCAAAAGATCAATACATATCAATGGAACAAGAAAGCCAGAGAAAAAGAAGAGAATACCAATTACACTCTTGGCATTACTTCGATCCAAGAAAGTTGCTAGCCCAAGATCTCCAATTTTAACTTCTCCTTGGTGACCATTGATAAATATATTATCACATTTCAGGTCCCTGTGAATAACTGGTGGGTTGTGACCGTGGAGATAGTTTAGGCCCATTAAAATTTGTCTTGCCCATCCTTTGACGGCCTTCAAGTCAACCTTCTTATGTTTTTTACGAAACCTATATCATGCATTGCATCCACTAACAAAAAGGTTGATTTCACAATAAAAAACACAAGGATGTTGATAATATGTACGAAATGGAAGGTGAACATACTGTTTGAGGCTACCCGAGGTAAACAACTCCGTAATCATATTAACGGTCTTGCGCCTGTCATCAATCCAGGAATTGTAGAATCTTACAATGTTGCTGTGCTTCAGTGATCTCAAGAGGTGTAATTCTGAATACAGCCTATCTAAGTCACCGGGGGACTGTAACACCTCGTCAATCTGAACCTGACTCCACGCAACTTCAATTCCATTGACTTCATCAAATGCCTTGTAACTGATTAATCAAAAGTTCTAAGGAAAACATACATGACTAGAAACAATCAAGGTCAGTCCTAATCGTAAAACTCTTTTTCTAAAGCATAGCGTTATATCGAACACCTAGACACCTCTGGCAGTAAAAAAATGTTTTAATTTCAGCAGCACAGTAAAAACAGTCCATGATAAAATAAAAAATTGTCTTGTAGTTACAATGCCGCCAAAGAATCGAAAGCAAACAAGTATCTTAAAAAAGTAACGGATACACAGTTTTAAATGCTCCTCTGCCGATCACTTCTTTGTACTGTTGTAAATGCAAAAGCAGAATTAGCTTACTTCATTGATATGTAATTCTATTTTTGTCAGAGAGAAAATAAATATAAACAAATGAAAACAATCATATTACCTTGATGTAGGTGCAAGTAGGATCAGTTTCAAGAAAGTCAGGATCAGGAGGCTCCAGATAACCTGCACCCTCTTCTGAACTTTCTGTCCCCTCCAAACTCATTTTCACGGCACTGTGATCCAAACCTACGTTCAATTCGAAATCGCCAAATTGAAAACGCAAGCATACATACAAAGGACGAATTTCAAAATTGCACCAGGTCACAGTCAGGAAATTACGTGAATGTAGGAAGAGAAAAAAAAAATGAATGCAGCCCAGTTTCTGTTTTTACCTCAAGAGCGGCTTCTAGAACTTGATTGTCGAAACAGAACCCTAAATGAAATTGAAGAATTAGCTGAACAATGGAGATACGAAGTTTGGGAAATGAAAAACACGGCACTTGTTTTGTATGACGAAAACACTGCTCTCTATTTATAATTATCTATCTTAATTCTCTTCCTTGTACATAAATATCTTCACAGATCACAATCATTGTTTGTTCCTGTCTCCGTCATCGACATTCCACATCGCCGTCACACACCATCACACACTGTCCTTGTACTTGTCGTTTTCCCATTCTTCATGGGACTATATATACCAATATATACTGATATTTATACATGTATATTAATAACGGGAAAACATTCTTAATGGGCCTAAACCACTTGGCCCAATAAGGATGCTGACCCCAAATATAAAAACGTAAACGATGACGTTTTATGATTTTGGCGTTTTCGTTTCAATTGTTTGTGCGAGAATGGAGTTCCTGGACGAGGACGCGAGGCCAAGGTTCGTGTTCCAGTCCGGTGCCGTTGCGAGCACCGAACCGCCGCACCTGAACCACAAACCTACCAAACCGTTCCTCTTCGTCACCGTTTCTCTCTCTTCGCTCTTCCTCGCTCTATCTCTCTTCTTTTTCGAATCTGAACCCTTCAAATCGCTCCTATTCTGGCTCGCGCTCTCTCTCCTCATCGGCCCCTTCGCTCCCCCCTCCCTCACCGGCGGCGACGTCCGCGTCGGTCTCGGCGAGGTCGTCAACTTTCCTGATCCGGAGCCCGAAACCGACGACGACGCTAGGAAGCCTCAGCAGCGGCGATCCAGACAGCGGAGGCCCGAGGAAGCCGCCGCCATCGGTCCGGTGGTGTCTGTAGGCGCTACGGAGAAGAGAGGAGGAGGCGGCGGAGTGGAGAAGGTTTCGGCGGTGGTGGAGGAGAAGGAGTGGAGTGAGGAGGATGTGGAGGTGCTGAAGAAGCAGTTGGTGAAGAATCCGGTGGGGAAGCCGGGGCGGTGGGAGGCGATAGCGGCGGCGTTCGGCGGAAGGCACGGTGTGGAGAGTGTGATAAAGAAGGCAAAGGAGTTGGGGGAGAAGAAAGTGGACGATTCGGAGTCTTATGCATTGTTCTTGAAGAAGAGGAAGGCGTTGGATAAGAGGGTTGTGGAGGAGAATGGGGGTGAGGATTCGGTGACGGTGGAGAAAGCTGTTGAGAATGGTTGGAGTTCTGGTGAGGATATCGCCTTGCTGAATGCATTGAAAACGTTTCCTAAGGATATTTCAATGAGGTGGGAGAAGGTTGCTGCGGCGGTTCCCGGAAGATCCAAAGCGGCTTGCATGAGAAGATATGCTGAATTGAAGAAAGGATTTCGGAATGCAAAAGCTGCAGCCGAGTGAACACTCTTCTCCCCATGATCAATTTTTTTGTTTAATTTTTGTTATGATTTATGTTGTTTTTAGCTTTGATGAGGCATTCTTTACTCCTTCTGTGTAACACTCAAATTGTGGTCGTGTAACTTTATAAAATGCATTGATCCGATCAATATTATGTATTCGGAATCTCTTATAGTGAAATAGATATTTAATATTGACTCTTGGAACTTCGCTGGTTTTCTTGTTGATTTAGCTGTGAAATTACATGTTTTGTGCTCGATGAAGCAGTATTGTAGTTGTACCCGTTCTCTGAAGTCTTTCTCTTTGTTCATTTATGCTGATAGGTTTGCATTTTAGGAGCCATGTTTCTCACATTTAGGCTCACCATTTCCATAGTTTAGTTTGTGGAACTTTGATTTATTCTTTTTTGTTTGGTGGTCGTCGCTAAATTTCAGTTAAGTGTTTCTACATATAATTGCTTGCACCCTGCACTCTGCATATTTAGAAAATTACAGGATTGCGTGCATAGTCCATACTTTGTAAATAGAAGTGAGATAGATGTGTGAAATTTTATTTTTCTAAATAATGGTTTGTAAGAATAATATATAAAATAAGGGAGGTAGTTCAAACAAGCACGCTTAAGCCTTAAGGGAGATCTGTGTATTAATATTTTATGTAAATTTATCTTATCTTGGAACGAGTTGCATGCGGCTATTGAAAGTTGCATCCTTCTACATTACTAAGACTTTACCACCATGACTGCTAGATAGATTGGTAGCTGGAAATTTTATTTTGCCAGAACACTGAATGGCACTTTGGGAAAGGTGGGCTAAACACCATCTTATAGTTATTTGTCTCACTGGTTGTCTGGTTTATGTTCATTGCAGCTTGCCGAATTCTGAATGATTTCATACTTCTTTTAATAAAGTCCATAAAGTGAAATATTCAAGCATTCTAATTAAAGAATTCAGATCTTAATTCTTGCCCAACAAAATAACAGTTGTCATTTAAAGCCGGATCTGGTTTAGCATATTACTTCTGACTGACAGCCTGTCATGTGACTCAACTAAAGATTTTCTTATTCAAATAATGTTTAAGAAGATTATTAGTTTGTTGTATCCCTGATTTACTTTTTTATTTTTGGGTATAGGGAAGTCTCATAATACATTTTAAAAAAGGATGAGGATAGGAGACAAGGGAATAGGAAAGAAGAGGAGCTCATTGCACGAATATACATGTAATTGAAATATAAACGTATTAAACTAATTTTAAAAATGAATTACAGAAACTTAACCTATATAAACAGCTCAAAAGTAAAAAATGAAAACTAAGTTTGACAACTAAAAAAACAAAGAATCAATCTAGTTGACTTTATCACTCGAATAACCCTTTGGCACCCAGATTGAAGCCACAGTCAAAGGCCTTGACTTCCAACACAAGGCCAACCTACCCTTCTCGAATTGGACCCAATACCCTCCCCCAAAGAGGCTTACCAAGAACTTTGCTTGTGAAATATTACATGTACTCATAGGAACACATCTAAACCCTTTCAAGGAATAAAACCCTTCCTCCCAAACCTTTCTCTCCTTTCTCTCACAAGGAAACTCCCTCACACTGTCCAAGATTCTGAGCCCCAAAATCTCTTTCTCTATCAGGGTCATCTCCATCTTGTGCCTACCCCATAGACTACTAGCAAGTGAATCACAAAGTGCAGTGTAGTGATGCAAAGCCTCACAGAAGAACTCCACAAAGGACATGGATTTCAGCCTAGAAAAATTAAATAGCTCTTCTTCCACTAAAACCACAAGCCTTGGGGACAATTTGGTCACACCATCCAAAAAAGTTTTCACCAGTGAGAAGCTCCTATTAGGCATCCACTGATGTATCATACAGTTGACTATGACTGTTTGACCATGTTCAATTCCTTGAATATCTTCTTCTCTTTCCATCATGATTTGGTCAAACACAAATGGAAAGTTGATAGAAGCTGCAAACTCTTTGAGCCTTCTTCCTGTTTGTTGAGCAGAAGCAGCACCTCTCTGGTCCACAGTGATGGCTGATACTCTAAGGGAAGTAGTATTTTTCCTCATTGCAAGGTCAACCATCAAAGGTGGCCACTGGATTCCCTCCATGATGTCAAAATCAATGATGTGAACATTCTCAGCACCTTCTGTGGCTTCTAAGATTGCTTGGTTTGCGGTGAAATGAGCAAATTTCACATAGGGAGACAGTTCTTGGAGAACCTGAAACGCACAGAAAGCATTTGTGTGTGTAGAAACAGCACCACGCTGCAACAGTTCAGGGGCATTTGTACTTTTATAATACAGACCCTGAGTAAAGAACACAGCCAATCTGTTCAACAAACCATCACCGGTTTCTAAAGATGACGAGTTATTAAGTTTCTCAATTATGTCTGAAGCAAGGTCCCAGTTGTGTGCTTCAACAGCTTCAGCTCCTGTTAACAAAAGATCAGCTAAACTAGTCGATTCCATTAGCTCTGCTTGGATTCTCTTCAAACAAGAATCCTCTTCTTCCATTGAAACACGCACATTTTCCTCAGGACTAGGGGCAAATCCATGACAGAATTCAATCTCCAGTGGATCATTATGATTCATGAAACCAAAGTCCTGGTTGTTTGTGTGTTGCAGAAGCAAGCCCTCCACAGACTCTTGACCAAACATTTCATCCAGGATGGTATTTGGTGATGATATATCTTCTGTTTGGAAAGGGAATGCATTTTCTAAGCAGCACTCTTGGAGTTGGTTCATGTAAGGAGGGCCAAATGAGAAATCAAATTGCTCATAATCCATCACAAATGATGAAAAACTAAAGGTGGAACTTGGTGGAAACTTAATTGGAGTACTCTTATATATAGACCACCTAATATTGAATTGAAAATAATTAAACAGGTAGATAGTTCTAAACTCTAGGACCTCAAACCTTGGTTAGTGTTATAAAATTTGTGTATTTGTTTTTTTTCACTTTCTTCATCTTACACAGTAACCCTCCTACCCTAATATACATAACTTTTCTAGTGCATGACAAGTGTCACTCAATAGCATTTACTAAAACGTTAATAAAAAATATATGATAAAATCAATTCGAATGTTTAGATGATGAACTGCACCCTCACACCCCTACAGTGTTTGAAGAACAGCGAGAAATCCACAACCAGCTAGGCATAAACTAATTTGCAGATAATATTATGAATAATGATATAAAACTATGCTACTATTTTGTATCACAAGTGTCTGGAAAGAATATATATGATAAATAAATACATTAGTGAGAGTGAGTCCAATCAAAACTAGGCAAAAGAAAACAAATGATTTTAGCAGCATCGAAAGGCAACAAAAGATGATGAATGTATGAACAGTGTTTGGTAGCATTTTAGAATTGACTTTGTGGAAGTTCCAAAATATGAAATGAAGAATTCCAGTATATTCTTGATACCCTTTTAGTTTATTGGTGTGAGGTTGTCTTCTGCGATTTGTTTGGAGAGTGGAAAAGGAGATTCTGACTGAGCTTACGCAATATCAAAAAGTGCTTAGTTACAAAAAATGGTTTAAGGACGTGAAAGTTACAGCACAGAGTTCAGATTATAGATCCTACTATTAATTAAATATAATTGCTGACACAAACAAAACAACTGGGACAATGGTGCAATTTTGACAGAAATTTTTTAAAAAAGAAAAATTATTAAGATCAATTTCTAATTGACATCACTTTAATACAGAAGTTGCGTATATAGAAGTTGGCTTGGATGTACGATTTTTGTTTTTAAAATTGCTTAATAAAATGTGTGAAATTCATATTTTTTGTTTAAACCGAGAGTGATTTGGTATGAAGTTAGTTTTTTAAAAATTTATTTAATATTGTCTATTTTTGGATATTTTTTTATATAAATTTCAATTTTTGTTAATAAAATATATTTTTAACAATTCTTTGGAAAAAATTTGAGAAAATGATATTTTTTTCTCAACTAGAAAAATATATTGGTGAATGATACAAATTTAAATTTTTATAAGCTAAGAAATTGTTCATATGAACTTGGAAAATCTTATATTTATTATATTGTAAGTAAAAAAAAAAAAAAGTTATCTATAAAAGCATGACTTCTATTTAAAAAGAAAAACAAAGAAAAGCTGGATTATTTAGTTTTGAAGAAAGAATAAAAACTGTAAAACACTATTGATTATTATGTTGAGAATATGATTAATTGTATAGTCAAGAACAGAGGGATTATATTTAAAAATAAAGATACAATTGGTTACGCTTGATTTTGTTTACTTGATTTTTTAAAATAATAACAGATATAAAAAAATTATAGTAACGTACATTTTTATTTTATATCTTATTTATTTATTTATTTATTTATTCATTTATTTCTGATCAGGTCAGCTTTATTTTCCTCTTTAGAGGCTAAATGATTATAATCAAATATTTACTTGTGAACACTTTAAACTATTTTAATCTCAAACTTGTCTTGAAATTTTTGAGTGAAAAATAATTTTTATATGAACAAAGAAAGTAATAAAACCTTGATTGTAACAACATTAAATGAAAAGTTAAATTTAAACATCATTAAAAGATTAAAATCACACGTGAAGAACTTATATGATTAAACCTTCATGAATTTTATTTTTTTTTTGCAGCACATACATCTGCATATATTTGGTGAGACTTCATCATATAAGATTTTTTACACTCAAATTTTTTGGGTTAAAATAACTACGAATGGAGACAATTATGGTATTTAAACAATGAGAATGAGAACTAACATGCTTAGGGTTGTGATGATGTAATCAAAATTTTGGTAATCGAACGGGACAAAATCTTAAGCCCTATAAGCCAATTCAATTAACCATGTGCATGCGAATATTCTCCTTTTCCATGGATGATGGATGTTTAAATTATAATCGATCAAAAGATATTTAAGTATAGAAATTTGTGATTGTTCCAATAACATTTGTTATTTGCTTGTTGCCACACTTGGTTTTTAATATTCCATGCATTAGCTGAGCTATCACCTATTACTGATTTCATATCATTTGTTTCTCCAGCATTTGTTAATCTCTTAACTTGATGTTAGTTGTGGGACCAAAATAGTGTCCACAAAAATAATTGAGTTCAATATTTTTTTTTATTAAAAATAGTTAAATATTAAAATATGAGTCTAAATTTTATATTAAGTAAAAATAAATAAGTTAAGAAACATATAAAAAAAGTATTTTTAAAGTTTTAAATTAAAGATAATGTCATTTTCTTATATTTTCTAAAATATTGACTCAGTTCTTGTTTTTATTTGTCTTTCTAGTATTTATCTTCTCAAATTTTTCCCAACAATTAAGAATTGAAAAAAAATATCTTAGAAACTCTCTCGTATATACATATTTAGTTATTTGCTTTTGTATTGTTATACTTTAGTTCATTTCATCATATATTTTGGACAAAATGATATAATATAAATGTTGTATTTTTATACTCGGTAGAAGCTATAAGATTTTATGTAAATATGTCTCAAAATTGTATTTAAAAAGAAAGTGATAAATACAAAGTTGTTCATTATAATTAGTCCTTATCTTTTGTATTAGTCCATCATATACTAATACTTAGTTTCTACTTAATTTCTTAACTGTATCTGTCGCAACCGGGATCATGACGGGGCAGCTGTCCAAAAATAATTTATTTTTTTGAAAAATAATGGAGTCGCCACCATAATTTATTAAAGAAAAAACTATGGAAAACCAAAAAAAGTCAGATAAGGCAAGTTTGCAAAATCAGATTTAGAGTCCGGGAGTCAGTTACGTGTGGGGAAGGTACTAGCACCCCACAACGCCCGCCCTAAGGCGGTACCTTTAATTAAACAAGTAAAATAAAAGAGTGTGATTTTTAGAAATATTTATTTTTCCCAAAAAAACAGAAATAGAATGCAAATAACAACAAACAAAAATATATTTTTTTGAATAGGGGCCCGACAAGGATTTTACCTCGCTCTACGTATCTCTATACAGGATAGAAAATCAGGGTATACGTAGTTCTGTTCTTGGGTAGTTGTGAGGGGCGTTTTTGTCGAGATGTGGTGCTTGTAAGGTTCGCTGAAGGGTTTCGAAGCTTGCATTTTTTTCGTGAGTGAAATTATGCGTTCATGGAGATGCATGTTGATGAAATAGGAATAATTGTGAGTGCTTTTTATTTTATGCCATGAATGAATGTACAAACAAAAAGGAAAAAAAACATACCTGTTGCCTAGTCTTTTCTTTCTCAATGTGCTTTCTTCTTTTCTCTCTTCTCAATATTTTCTCTCGTTCTCTTTTTTTTCAATCCCCAAAAATTCTTGTCCTTTTCTTTTCTTCCTTTGACTAATATCTCTATTTCTTTTTTTTTCATATTATTTTAATTGATAATTTTTTTAATGTCAGTAGTTCAGTTCAGAGAGGTTACTGCTCTTTGACTCATTCATATTTATTATTTTTTTAATTTTTTAAAATTAATATTAAAATGAATCTACCCAGGAATGAAAACATTTTCCAACGGTAAAAATCTATTATTTATTATTAATTTTATTTTTATTTAAGTGGAGAACATGAGTTGTTATCTGAGCAGTTTCAAAATTATTATTTACAAATATTTTTATATTTATCTTTTTTAAAAACAAATACTGCCATTGACTCATTCTTTTTTATTGTTATTTTTTTATTATTTATTTATTATCTTAAACGTGTAAATCAAGTAAATCAAGTAAGCAGTTTGAAAACAGTCTTCCTTTTTTTATTATTTATTCTCTCTTTTTTTTAATATATATTTATTTTTGTTGTTTTTATTATTTAATTATTAATTATTTTATATTTATTCATTTGTTATTTGTTATTTTCGTTTTTTTTAATTATTATTATTTTTTAATTGTTATCTTTTAATTATCACATTTTTAGTTTTCTCTTAGTGAAAAATTTTGATATATATTTTTTAATTACTATTATTACTATTATTTTTTTAAAACAAATTTTTAATAGATTGATTTCTTACTATTTCTTTTTGTATGAATTTTATTTTATTAATTTATTCATAGAATGTAATGGAATCAAAGTCTCTCTTTTTTATTTAAATGACAAAGTATAATAAAATTAGATGACACACACTTTTATTTTAATTTTTGTATTATTTTATAATTTGAAATAATTTATTCGCCTGGACGAAATTGAGTGTTAACAGTATCATTGAATAAAACACAATTGGATTAGATTGAACCAATTTAAAAATGTAATTAAATTTTGTGAGCATCGCTCAATCACGCTGCAAACCAAACGATCAACACATGGGTTATTTACATTTTAAAAAAAATTAAAAGTAAATAATAAAATAAAATAAACCAATATATTTGAAGAGATAAAACTATGAGACTGGTCTTTATCAATGGACCACATTCAACTTTCTCTTTTACATGTTATTCGAAGTGTTATTTATATATAAAATAGGAGGTTCCAACTTAAACTTTAACACCAACCATCCTAATTTGAGTGAAATCATAAGTTGGACCAAAATAAAATTGAGCTTAGATTATTACAACCTAAAATGTAAGAGTATAATTAAACCCTACATGGGATGGGGAGAAGTTCTTTTCAAATTAAAGTTTAAAACGAAGACATATTTAGATAAAATCGAATTGAAATTAATTTTAAAATCATTAAATTGTGAATTCGTTTTTGAAAGCAAAATAAAATAAAAATAAAAACTTCTCATTTTAAGATTTTAGATTTCACTATATTTTTCTTTCTTCTCCATTTATTGTCTAGTTTTAATTTTGTTTACCATCTAGTCTTCTTTAAAGATGACAAAATAAGTCGAACAAAATACTCGACTTGAACCTACCCTATTAAAATATACTATTTGAAGTTTAAATTATTTTTTTTGTCCTATTTTATCATGTTTATGTTTAGCTTTAAAATAAAAAATAAAAAAACAAATAAAGTTCTATTATGCTTGAGCATTAGTCAGGAAGCTTGGATTATATCCAAAGTTCTGGCTTGAGATACTATAACATGTGTTCAACCTAATACAGCTCAGTAATAAGAATAATTAATAGATTTTATCTTACAATCGATCATTGATAAAATATATATATATATATATATATATATATATATATATATATATATATAATTTTCACATGTGACATGTCGTTGTTAATTACGACTTGTTAGTCTCCAATCATATCATTCCCATGTTACAAGTTCAATTCATTCTGTAGAAATTAAGTTCATTAAAGGTATAAGTACTTAAGATATGTTGACCAATTTAACTTAATTTGAATTTAATATTTTAAAAATTATAAATTTATTAGGTTAATCGAATATAAATTATTTAATCTATGATTAATACAAGTGTATTTTTTAAAAATTTGATTTATATTGAGCAAATTTTTTTTCGAAAAAAAATATTTTTAATAAAATATTTGAACACTTAGTAAAAAATAATTTATATATTATTTTAATAATTACTATTAGGTTTAATAGCTTTTTCATTTTACTTAACATCATTTTTTTCCATTAAATTGACAATATCAATGTTGCAACAAACACACGTAATATGTCATCACTGTTTACTTCGTATATGAATTTTAATAACAAATGTCTTGTATATAGTATCTCCTTATTATGTTTAATGAAAAACAAAATTAATAACTCAATGTTTAAAAACAATAAGACTAAATTAAGAAACATTTAAAATATTAAAAGAAATTGAAAGAACGGGAAACTAAAACTGCTATTTGTAACATCATTCGGTACATCATATTGATATATCACGCGGGTAAATAGATAATTAAATTATATCAACATATATATGTCATTTATAAAGTATTACGAAATATATATTATTTTTTCAGAAATCTTAAAATATAACAAAAAATCAAAGAAAACTTATTAAAAAGAAATAAAATTTCATCTGCTTATTGACGAGTCATAATATTTACTATACATGTAACACTGATCAACAAATATCTTAAAACAAAACAAATACATAAAATAAGATAAGCTTGTAATTTAAAACATTTTTAATATAACTGAATTTTTCGATCAATAAAATTACATTTGATGTGTCTCTCATAATATATTATTTTTAGTTTAGAAAATAATATATCCGCTCAATCATCATTATGTTTTTTAGCAAATTAAGCACGCATCTAAATTTGGTCAATTATTATTTTGCTTACTGAACCGAAGGTCTTTTTGTCTCGTCTAACAAATAAAATTCTTATATTTTACTAAATTGAATTTCATCCAAGAACCAAACCTCTTTAATTTTCAATCAAATGAATTTCATTAAACAAACAAAATGATCATCCAATGATTTTCATAAAATTCATAATTTCAAAGTGTCCAAATCTTACAAATTTAATTAGCTTCAATTGTTTATGTTTGAAAATCAATTATCTCAAAGTTCATGTTAAAACTTAGTGCATCATTTAATTCAAACTTCACAATTAAACAATAGATATTAATTATTTTACATTTCAAAACAAATTAAAATGGTGTTCTCATTCCTTAGGTTTAACTTAAAATTTATCTTTAACTTACTTACAAAGGTGCAAAAATGATAATTTTTCTTATTTGAAAAAACATTCAAATTACAAGAAACACCTCCAGCAAATTAAGAATTTCAAAATTTTATAGACCTAAACTACATAACCAAACATAATCAAATTACATTATAAGATTAAACAGGTTAAAAAATTCATTTTACTCAACTGATCAAACTAAGATAAATCCCAATCATAAAAAATAAAAAATAAACAAAAAGATTTAAAAAAAGACACTTAACTTTATTTGAAAAATGATGGAATACAAACTATCCACTTACCAACTATCAACTTACCAACTATTAGAAAGTAGAGTCAAATATTGAAAAAGATAAATTTTAGTATACGAACTTAAGAAAAAAGTTGAAAAACTTAAAAAAGAAGAACGAAAACACAGTTCATGTGTAAAAGAGAGAGAAAATATAATTTTTACTTTCATTCCTCTTACTAAGTTAATTTAGTTATTTGTGTCATATCGATTTGATAAAATGAGTTTTATCGACTTAAATGTAAGAAAAACTTAAAAAAAAAAAAAAAAAAAAAAAATAAAA
>Ga0209489_101959_pt1 | contig 42376 bp, 17 predicted proteins | sample SiratrowhiteBW_FD_187527 | JGI IMG/M metagenome (GOLD analysis project Ga0209489, IMG submission 187527) | Root nodule microbial communities of legume samples collected from California, USA - Siratro white BW (SPAdes) (version 2) | ecosystem: Host-associated > Plants > Roots > Nodule | place... | reverse complement strand
TAAATAAAAATAAAAAAAAATATATATATATATATATATATATATATATATATATATATATATATATATATTTATTTATTTATTTCTAAAATGATAAAAAGCTAAATCATATTTTTTGTAGGTTTCATTTTTGAAATAAAATAAAAGATTATATTTTTATATATTTTTTAAAAAAATAATAAAATTCAAACTTAAATTAAATGGCAAGTTTTTTCAAAATTTTTTAAAAATTAATTAGAAATATTTATTTTTTTTATTATAATTTTTTTAGAAAATAATTTTATCTGAACGAAATCAGATATTGATAGTATTCATATTCATACTTGATCAATTCTAATATTCCTCATTCACGTCAAAATGAATTTTAACAATAGTATTACAAGATTATTTACTTAAGAGCTCATATTCCTTATTCACGTCAAAATGAATTTGAACAATAGTATTCATCTTTAATATAGTTTAATCTACTTTTTGTAGGCTTCATTGTTTTAAGATCTCCTTATCCCAATATAAAGATCTTATAAAATCCACACTTAACTCATGATCTTATTTAAGATTCGGATTCTTAAATTCTTATATTAAGACTCAAATCTTAAATTTTCAAACCTGTGTATAATCCTTTATGAGAAATGACACAAAGGTGCTTAAATTGGAAAAACTAAGAGTGCGCTTAAATTGGAAAAAACTAAGAGTGAGTATTGTAACGTGTACACCTAGAAAAAGGGATTTTACACATTAGAAATGAAGTTTTTAAGGACTATTTTGTTATCAAAATATATATTTAGCGACTAATGTACACTTTTTCTATTAAGAAATTAAATTAGATTTTCTTAAAAACTAAACTAATAATGTCCTACCTATTTAAGTATCAAGTTCATTATTTACACTTAAAATATCCAAGTATTTTAACTTTTCTTGTTGACCCAACTTTGTTACTTGGATAAAAAATAATTCACACACTAACTTTAACTATATATATTCCAAGAGTAAAATATATTAATTGGTTAGTGTCAGAAATAATCTTTTTAGCAGCTAATTCACTTAGATTCTTAACAAATTACCACCATTAATACTTGGTAGATACTATAAAACTCTTAATTATATTTTAGTTAAATCTAAATGATAAAAGGTGATGAGTCTTTATAGTAAAAGAAAAATAATATCTTGACACTGTTCATTAAAAACATCTACTTTATAACTATTTTTCTTAATAAATATTATTTTTCAATAAAATAATAATTTATACTCTTGTTGGGTGAATGTAGAGAAGAAGAAGCCGTGTCATCCAATCGTAATCCATAGTAAAAATATAACTTTTATTAAATATCTATTATCGACCTTTACGTAAATATTCATATATAGTTGTTTGACAAGGATACAATAAACTTGATTTAAAGTTTGTCAAAAAGAAAAGTTGCACTTCACTTTTTAAATGATGATGCAGGAAAATGTCCTACATGACCCACCAGTAGGGATACTTTCTTCTTACTCTTACATTATGCATAAAACTTAGCCCCAGAAATAAATAGCAACAAAATTACATCTCAACGAAGTCCAATCGTTCAAAATAGCTTCTTAAACAAGGAAAGAACAGGGTACTTCAAAGCTTACAAATATAATATTTTCATAATCTCATCTTTCACTTTTCCAAGTGCTTAAAGTTGCTGTTTCCTTTGGCTTCAGTACTTTTGTTTGTGCTTGGTGATGTGCGAGTGGTACTTGTAGTGCATGTGACAGGACCCACTTGCAAATTTAACTAAAGAGACGATTGCTTAGTGACCAAGGACCAAAAGGAAGATAAATGTTGAGATGATCAGAAGTTGAAGCTTCCTCCGAAAACAAACACATGCTGAACTTTGAAAGCCATTCTTGTATATGGTAAATGGCTAAAGCCTTTAACTATAGCATATTATATAGTTGAACATTTTGGTTGCAATACCATGCCACTGAACCGTGGCCAAAGCCGAACCACAAGGTGGTATCAGCTATGCTTTGTTCCCACTAGTTCAGATAGTTCAGATGACTCCGACGTAGAATCTGTAATCCTTACTCCTACTACTCCAACTACAACTAGTACCACATGGCAAGAACTTTCTCCTCCTCCACCACCACCCCCACCACCACCACCACCAAATCCTGAACCTGAATTTGATTGGCGTTTTCCACCACCACCGCCACCGCCACCGCCGCTGCCACGGTCACTGTGGCCAAATTTTGTACCACCACTGATGCAGCATCAGCATGAGCCTCAGCTCAGCTCGGTTTGGGATAGACTTTTCAACATAGAAGTAGTGGAAGATAGAGCTGAACCTCCCAGTCTAAGTGATCTGTTTGAAGGTGACAAAAGTGGCTGCTCAACGAATGCCATGAACGCCCTTAGCAGGGTAAGAGTATCAGAGATGGATAAATTCTCTCTCTGTCCCATTTGCATGAATGAGTTTAAAGTGTGTGATCAAGCATACCGGTTACCCTGCAACCACACCTTTTGTTCTGAGTGCATTCTTCGTTGGCTTGACACCAGCAAAACGTGCCCAGTTTGCAGGCTTCAGTTGAATGGTTATAGTTTTGATACCATAAATGATTATAATGATTTTAATGAGTTTCTATCATTGTCACCCTCACCACCGTCATCGATAATACTCGATGATTCACCTCAGCGTTCGGAGTACTTTTACGAATCTTCTCATTACCTTGCACCAGTTGTAGAGAATAGTGCAAGTGGTAACACAGATGAAGCTGATTATGATAGTGCATGTGATGAGCTTGGTGATTCTCAAGAACAACCTTTTTCTCTGCGTCTGATACTCTAATTTAACCGTCAGTGTCGTTAGTTTATGAATATAAAGAACTTATGATTGTGTAGTACGCATGTCTGTCCCTTATTCTCCAGATAATTTTGAAATGTATTGCTTTGAACGAGGAATGCAGCAGAAAATTTAATTTAGAATTTAGATACCATGTATTAATTGGCGAATTTGACGAATTTCATTGAAAATAAATAAATTAGTGTGCCTATGCCCGTCTATATTTTCTGTCGGAAAAATTAGCTTGCAATTTCAGCTAAATTTACATCTAGTTTATTGTCTCGTGTCTCTGATTGAAAACTTTTCAGGTCACTTTTAACCAATTAATTAAGTATTGATTATCGAGAAAATCGGATTCCGATAATATCAATTCGTTTCTTCCACTTATCCTACTAACAATCTTGATACACACAGAGTGTTACTGATATCACTTGGGGTATGTCTTCACATTAAGTGCTCTGCATTCAATTTAAGTCTAAAACTATTTTAGTCCAAACATGTCATCGCCAAATAGGTGAGCCATGTCCCCCAAAGAACTAGTCCTTAAGGTGAATTGTTACACTCCTTGCCAAAAGGGTGATATTTATTTCATCTCCTAAAGATTGACCTCAATATCCACTATTCTATCTCAAAGTCCGACAGTACAGTACATAACCCCATCGTTGAGCCAAATAAACAAAGAGACCATCTTGAGACCAAACACTAAAGCCTGGACGGTTTCAAAATAAGGGTCACTCATGTTGGATAAATTAATTTTGTGAACATGCATAAATTATAATAATTGATTCAGATTAATCTATATATACTAAAGTATTATTATTAATTATGAAATGTGAATATTATTTATATATAATATGGACAGGCTGATAATAGGTAGGTTGAGTCCTATCTTAATATATACAGAAGGGTTCTTACGGTTAACCACATATTGTTTTTTCTCTATTCTATTAAAGAGAAAAATAGAGCATGTACACTGCCTCACACACTTATTTTAACACGTAAACACCCTTCTATGCTATTTTTGTCTCTGTTGTGTTTTCTCAGGATATGTTCTTACTCAATTACATCAACGGAATCCAATCTTCTCTAATCAATTACAATGACATCATCACCTTAAGTTCCAGGTAAGTATTGGATTTAATATTGAATGTATGATTGTACTTGACATGCATTAATTGGACTAGATATAATAAATATTCAAGGATAAATCCTTCAATTGGTATCAAAGCCAATTTTCAGACCTTTTATTGCTGCAAAGTATGTCATTGTTTTTTGGAACTTCTTTGCTTGATTCGGATTTTCCTTTAGAGTTAATTTAATTGTGAAATTGATTGAGGGTTTCTTGTTGTATGGTCCTTTTCAAACAAATGGAACCCTTAATTGGTTAATTTGATGAGGAATTGAAGTGATACGTGTTTTGTACTCATGAACCCTAAATTTAGAAATTCAAAATCAAACCCTTCCATGAGACAATTAGGTTCTCATACCATAGGGCTTTTGAAGAGGACAATAATCCAATCATAACCCCCACTTGGAATCGTTAATTTTGGTTGAGAATTGAGGGAGATGCCATGAGAGGGCCGAATTTCGTTCTTCGTTTTTTCGTCCAGAACCCAAAATTTTAAAAGCTTTTTTCGTAAAATCAATACCATAATATTGTAGAGCTCGTCAATACAAATCTAACGCAACAAGAATCACTTAATTTGGTGTCCGAATGAGGGAGAAACGAGCAAAATACAGTTTGGGTCTTCTTGAGGTTGAATATGATGAATAGTAACCCCGTCAAAAAGAAAAAGGAAAACATTATTCTTATAAATTGATCTTGTTGATCTTGTTGCTTAATCATTATAACTTGTATTATATATTTCTCCTAATGAATATTGTTGGGCATGGTTCATAATTGAGAGTTCGCCTTCGCGGAACGAATTATGATAAAATGACAAATGTTGAAAATATTGTTTTAGATGTTTTACATCATTGTGAGCTCACCTTCGTAACATGAATTGTGTTGAGACATTAAAGTATAAATATTATTGTTTCCTATTGTTGCATCAAGATTTGTGTTGATAAGTAAACATACCCTTCGGTTTGTTTATCTTGTGATATGATTTTTGGTGAATAGTTGATTATATTTTTAAGGTTTTCAGTATCTCTTCGATATTAGCCTTAAAGATATGATATTGTTATTGAAACTCAACATACTTTGTGGATTAATTTGTATTGATAATATGCTCTTCGATTCCAGCTATGCCTATGCATTTAGGTTCCTTAATCAAACTGAACGGAACTAACTTTGAGGAATGGATGGAATTGGTAAAATTGTTCTTGGCTATCTCGTGTGTTGATTCTACTTTCACTGAGGATGAGCCTTCTGTACCTACTGCCACATCTTCTGCTGAGGAGAAGAAAAAATATGACAGATGGATCCATTCTAACAAAATTTGTCTGATGACCATGAAGCACAACATGGAGAAGACTATCAAGGACAATATTCCTAAAGGTTCTAATGCTAAGAAATTTGATAAGACTGAGAAGTCTACCTATCTGAGTTTGTTGACCAAGATAAAGTATGATGGTATTGGTGGTGTTCGTGAGCATGTAATGAAACTCACTAACTAGTACCACAAGCTCAAGTCTATGAAGGTTGTTTTGGGAGAGGATTTCTTAGTATGGCAGATTCTGGATTCTCTTCCTTCTGAATTTGATATGCTGAGGACTTCATATAACGCTCAAAAAGAGGAATGGATAGTAGATGAATTGATCTCTATTCTGACTCAGGAGGAACAGACTAAATAAAAATCTAGGTAGTATAATTTATATATTTAAAAATAGATAAAAGTAGAAGAATTTCTTTTTCAGTAAATGTCATCTAAAATACAATTAAAATTTGGGAGAGTTTATTTTTAATTTATACGATAGAGGAAGGTAAATAAAAAAAATTATGCAAGAGAAAAAACATTTATTCAAGAAGGATATTTTCAATATGGGTTAGTGTCGTTATCTCTTAACTCAAACAACTCTTTCAATTTTTTCTATTTGTTTTTGTCAATTCTATTAACTAACTCAATCTGAAACAAATAATTACAGCATATAGAATGACAGAGCCATGCTTTTTTTACTTCTACAATATAGTTAGAGATGAAAATCCTAAGGTTGCTCAATGGTTAGATGATATCTCGAGACAGAAGTGAACTCTTGCATGGGACAATGGCCAGCGATGGGGACACATGACAACCAATCTAGCTAAGTCAATTAACTCTGTCTTGAAGAAAACAAGAAAAATTTCAATCTCTTCAATGGTCATGGCAACATACACCCGCTGCAACAAATTCTTCACAAAAAGAAGCAGACAAGTGGAAGCCATGATGATTGTCGGACATATATACTCTGAAGTTGCAGCAAAAGCATTGGAGGATGCACAATCAAAGACGAACACTCATACAGCCCTTTCGTTTGACAAAAGGAACACTATATTTTCAGTAGAAGAGAGACAAAATCCAAGAGAAGTACGACCACCAGGTTGATTTACAGTTCGCTTGGACAAATTCTTGTGTGACTGTGGAAAATTTCAAAAACTACATCTACCATTCTCCCATGTGTTTGTTGTATGCAAACATGCACACCATGATTTTGGTATGTACATCTCACATGTGTACATCTTAGAACAAGTCTCTCATGTCTACAAAAGCTTATTTGGTGAACTCAGAAACAAAGACTATTGGCTTGCTTACACTGGTCAAATATTATGTCCAAGTCCAGACATGAAAAGAACATCAAAAGGGAGCCCTAAGTCAAGTCGCATAAGGACTGAAATGGACATGACGAACAACATGTCGATCAAAAAATGTTCATATTATCAAACACCAGGACATACAAAAAGAACATGCCGCAACATTGTTTGAGCATCCAGATCTCGCCATTGATTATGTTTCATTTAACACAAAGTATTCCATGTATAATTAGCTAAAATATTTAATGAATGTGTGTTTCTTTTATGTTGCTCCTCTTTATGTTCAACATATACCGCATCATTTCAATAAATAATAAGAATTTTTAAGAATTAAACATAAGAACATTTAATAACAATTCACAAAATTGGTAATGCTACAAAAACAACACAACCATCCATTACTCAAACAAATTGTAAAAAAACTAATACACAAAAGTTGAAAATGTCTTTATAATATATTCTCAATTAAGTCACAAAGGTCAATAATTACTCCTCTATAATTATTTTTCTCTAGCCGCACTACACAATAATGTACATCGTCACATCACTCTTTCATAATTGCTTTCCCTGAAGCCATACACCACAATAATGTGTTTTATAACATCACTCCTCTATAATTATTTTTCATCTAACCACACTACACAATAATGTACATTGTCACATCACTCCTCCATAATTACTATAATTGCTTTTACTCAAGCCACATAGGATAATAATGTAAATTATCATATCACTCCTCTATAATTGTTTTTCCTTGGTCACACAGTACAATATATATATTGGCACATCACTTCTCTATAATTGCTTTTCCTGAACCCACACAACAAAATAATGTGTAATGTGATTATCATGTCACTCCTTTATAGTTGTTTTTTCTCAGGCCACACAATACAATAATGTACATCATCACATCACTTCTCCATTATTGTCTTTCCTTTGGCCGCACCAGACAATCATGTACATCATCACATCACTCCTCCATATTGTTTTTCCTGAAGCCACACAGGACAATAATGTGTATTATAACATCATTCCTCCATAATTGTGTTTCCTACATCACTCCTCCATTATTTCGTTTCCTCACAATACACTTCTCAAAAATAGATTCCATACATTAGGATTATCATAAGCACCAATATACCAACATGTTCTCTTTTAATGTGGATATGACAACACTTGTAAAAATTCTATCATCTTCTACACAATTCATTTCACATGTCATAAACAACCATTTTTATCTGTATCTCAATCATTATCCAACTATAAATTCAACCTCTCACCCCTACACCACTTTCAAACCATTCTTCCTTCTTTACAAAACTTTTGCTTTTATCTTCAAATGGACCATCACTGAAAATTTTTACAATTCTGATCTTGTTGTTGTCTTTGCAAATGGTCATCAACACTTTCCTATATTAGTAGTACTTTCATCACTGTCATGTTTATGTTGCATATCAATTTCATGTATTGGCTTTCATTCACCTTTAACTAATATATAAATTACACTTTAATTAGCAATAAACAAATATTTCATTTCTGTTTATGTTTTTATATACAAATTAATAACCGAATATTATTACATAATATTTCTCATTAAACTTATATATATACACATTTTTATTTATATCATCTTTCATTTTAATTGTTTTTTATTTTTCAATTTCACATTTTGAAATTATAATTTACACACTTATTTTTTTTCATTAAACTAAATGATATACTTATTCACTTATTTTCTTTATCATTTCATATAAATTAACTTCTATTTCAAATTTTCCAACCTTTTAATTAATATTTATTTTCATAAAATATCCAAAAATTTTATTTCATTTTTGTTATTACAGATATTTTTTTAACAAAAATAAAATACAAAATTTAATTCTAATGCCAATATTATAATTTTTTTATCCAATTTTAATTTTAATATAAAATACAATTACAAAATTATTGTAATTTATTCTCATTATAATTAATTGCTTCAAAATACTATAAATATTTTTTTTCTTTGTATATTTATTATCACAACTTTATTTTCATATAAATTTAATGAAAATAAATGATTTTTTGCTTACATATTTTTTTTATTTATCTCCTTCTCTCATATAAATTAAAAATAAATCCTTCCAAATTTTAATTGTATTTTTTATCAAGTTTTTACTTAAAAGAAAATATTTTTACTTATAAATTATACTACCTAGATTTTTATTTAACATTTTCAACTTAATTTTCCAAATTCATTTCAAATTTTTTATTTACCAATAACAATAAACATTCACAAAATTTTAATATTTTCAATTATCTTTGAATCAAATTAAATTTTTAGATAGTTTAGTTTTTTTCTCTCACAAATAATTTTATATTTGTTCTCACCATTTTTAATTAAATTTTTTAAATTCTAAAAAATTAGTTTCTTATACTCTACAATAAATCACTTGCAAATATTTTTATTTACTCTCATATCTTTCAAATAAAAAAAATCACACAAAAATTATAAATCTCTACTTTATTTTACTTTAAAAAATAACTTTTTTTTAAAAAAATAAAAAAAAAAAAAAAAACCCTTTCAGGATTCAGTTTCTAGAAAACTGAATTCTGATTAACTTTGAAATCATTGAAAATTTTCAATTGAAATTTGACTGTCAAGAGACTGAATTCTCACCGTCTACCAGAAACAATGTTATTTTGAAAAATAAAAACAGAGATGTTATTCAAGATATTAATTTTTAAAAACAAGTCACTGTGCTTAAAATTTCGATATTTTCAATCTATAAGTCTGTTCTAACCCAAATCAATCTAACTCGTATTGTTTGACTTGTCAAATGGGTGAGATATAGGTTGACCCTCCAACCCATTTTTTTAAGTTAAAATTTAAAATAAAAATAATTTAAAAAATTAAATTTTTGTATTATATTATTTAAAGGATACAAATATATAATAATATTATAACTTAAATCATTAACACTTACATATTAAGTTATAATTATTAATTTTAATTAAGTAATTTAACATATAAAGATAATAATTAATTTAATTTTTCTAAATAAATATTTTAATTAATCATTTAAAGACTCGAACAAATATTTATAATGATTAAACACACTTTTAATATATATATATATATATATTAAAATAAAATAAATAAAAAAAACAAAATTTTAAAATACTAGCAGGCTAGATTGATAGCCCACTCTTTGACATTATGAACTTTAGCCTACCTCGTCCCATTTTTTATTGGCCAACATTAGACAAAGTTGAACTGACCGTTTTCTTACCCTAAAGGTAATCTGTATATATAGGTGATTTTGGCTTCTCAAAGGTCTAAGAGTAAATAAAATGAATAAATCAAAAATATTCCACAAAATATCACATCCATACTCACTTTTGTCTATTGTCACCCGTTAGCTTTTACACTATTTTTCATGAATTATTTCATTATAATAAACTAATTGTCACAAAATTTTAAGAGACTAATATTTTTATTTTTCCCTTATTTATGCTATCTTACTTTAATTATTCTTGGATTATATTTTTCATATATAAATTAATAGTTTTATTTAATCATGTTTAGACTTTTAAATTTCCACTTAAAAGAAAAATAAAACTATAATATATTTTACAATCCAAAAAATATAATATGTTGAACATATGAAGTCTTATATTTATGTTTTAGATGTGAAAAATAGAAGCTAATCAAATGAATTTTAGTTTAAATGTGGATCACTGATTCACATTTTACATAATCCAACGTGAAACCAAACATGCACCTCAACATTTGTTAACTTTGTCCACCATTTCTAAACTTTTAGTAGTTTGAATAACTACATTTGACCATACTTCTTGGAAGAAGGTAAAATAAAAATGAGAACATAGAATAACATAGCATTCAAACAGTTGAGAAACACATTCAAATCCATATTCTATCTTGTACAGTCAACTAGATATTGTCTCACCCTAAAGGCTTAACTAAATCAAAAGCAACTTAAAGTTGTTCCTTGTGAAATTTTTGAGAGCTTTACTTGTCAGTACAAATTGAAAGTTTATGCTTTTTTACATTTTCACCTCATTTACACTTCAATAAAAACAAACTCGCTTTAATATTGTCCATCTTGTACGTGTTTTTCTTAATTAGGTACTTGGTTAAAAACTAGTTTTACTTTTCTTAATTTCTGATAATAAACATAAAACTTAGTGGTATTTGTAAACCATTTTTGAAATAATTACTATCATTAAAAGATATTTTACGTGCAATACACAACATGCACGTTCTACGTTTAAAAATAAGGTGCGTGATTTGCTTCGAACTTCTTTAATATAAAGTAGAATAAAAAATTCAATAAAATTGATTTTAAATTGAACTACTTTTGCTTCACACCCTAATAAGCAGTAAGATAAATAATTTATATGAATGATAGTATAAAAAAATGTAAAAGCACGTGCATAGCACGGGTCCCTTGAATATAAAACAAATAAACCCTTTAATGTAAACTTTTGGTTAACTGGGCCAGGATCAGGAAGAAACCTCTTGCAGCCGAAAACTTAGGGTCAACAGTTCACACATTTTAGAACAAATAATTGTATTTTTAGTAAAATTATGTGGGCTGGACGGTGAAGGAGAAAAGAAGTATTGTGGGCTTCCTTGTTGTAGACAAAGCCTCACATTACCTAATGCATATAACAAATTGCCTTTTGCTATGTGTAATGGAGCCACGTGCAAGCTAAAGCAAATTCATAAAGATAATATATATATATAACATTTATCCATATCTACTCTTATAGTAAAGAAAGACATCGATACACCTACTTTTATAATTTTTTTTCTAAATATTTAGATTTTCATTTTATTTTTTTCTTTATTTTTCTGTACCTCCATCCATCATGTTTTCATTTTCTTTTTAATATCGCTTTAATAAATTGTTCCTTATCTCTTTGAGCAACAATAATAAAAATTATCTTTAATACTAATTAGAAAATTAAGTCATTTAATATTAACATAAGATATGAAAAAATAAATAAGTAAAATAATAAGATAAAATATCAGTCACGTCAGTCAGCTAATAGAAAAATTAACATAAAAAAATTAATTAAAAAATACAAAAATTTTAAGTACCTAATAGATAAAAAAAACTAATAGAAACTTATTTTAAAATATCTAAATTTATAGTACTTGAAACTTAATTAAGGGCTATATTTTTAACGAGATTTGATTTTTCAAGAAATGCCCTACAAATACCATTTTATTTCTGAATAAACCTACCTGTAAGGAAATGGAATTTGGTGAGTGCGAAATAGAAGTCCTAAACACTTTATGTTTATTATTATATGTACTCCTCTTATTATTGCTTAATAACTTCACTAAACTGTGCCTTAATGAGGCCAAGACTGGATCATTAAACCCATGCAGTGTTGGATCTTGCCTTTCTTTTTTGTAGGATATTATTCTTTGCCACAATCATTACTATGTGAAAACTGAGAGAACCCACATGAAAAACCATAAATAATAGTTTTTTTTTTTTATTGTTGACTGCACAATAATCATATACCAAATGTCTTTTCCCGGAAGTCCCAACATGTAATTAACACAACAAATACTAGTACTAGTACTAAACTTGAAATGACAAATACCAATAGTGGTTGTTTAAGCATCTTGTTCCTTGGATTAGCATAAATTGGTATGCTCACCAAATAAACTATTTGACATACTTCCAAAGGGGGACTAATCTGCAGACAATACCACACTCTGTTGGGTATAATTGCATTAAGCAAGGTAACCCCTTCTTAATACCAAATAAAAAAACCCTTTATTTATTAGGTAAATTACAAATCTTGGATTTGATTGACGGTTTGAGATCACATGCTGTGTCTCAACATGCAACGTTTAAATTGTCATTTAGCTATATCATTTTCATGTGCCTGAAATAGAAAAATATGTTTAATTAAAATTCTTGCATTAGGGACATAATCCTTAGTAGGGCCAAAAATGTTGATGAATAGAAGCATAGGTCCTCTAATTGTAGAGTATAGTCAAAGGAATGGGTTGATTGATCCTCTGGCCACTTTACATATCTCTATGAACATGTAATACCAAAAGCAAAAAGCTTTTTTCTGTACATTTCCATTGTGAGAAAGCACCCATGAAGTTGAGAGTTGAGACCAGATACAATGTAAAAGGAACAAGTGAGAATGGGATCCCATGCCCTCACCCACTTCATTAGAGGACAGGTCATGTGTGCTAATTGCTAAATTGCCTCAACCCTTGTGATTCAAGTTCATACTTACACCCAAAAGCATCAAACTTTGTCTTTCCTTCTTCTAACTGTCCAAACACTATGTATAATATATTGTGTATGATCATTAATCCTTCCATGAAACACCAATTGCTTGCATCAAAAGTCATGATTTGGAAATCATTGTTTCTTCTCTAGATACTATGTATGCTACTAATAATGCAAACAACCATATTGAAGTATATAGAATCATTTATCTTAAATAGCTTAATTGTTATCTTGGCCTTGGCCTTAATCAACTTAATTGAAAGAATTCCCCAACCAAATCCAAAACTGTCGTAGTAACTGTTCAGAAGTTAGATTGATCAATAGGCTATAAACCCCATTGTAACACAAGATGGAAAGGAACTAGAATTTATTGCTGTCTATGTTTATCACAAAATGCATGCAATGCCAAACTTAAAAGAGATTTATTTTAATATATTATTAGTGTAAAGATTTCTGCTATGAATAAAATATAACTCTTAACATAATTTTTAAAATATTTTTATAAAATTAATATTTAATTATATAATAACTCATGAATAAATAAGAATATAAAAAATATTTATTCCAGATAAATTCACTTGGAATATTGAAACAAAGAAAAACATAATTGTTCTTTAGGCAAGGCTAAATGGTCCAAGAAAAGACACACATTTCAATGGTTCAATTTTCCACATTCTGTACAGTATGATTCTCCCTTCTCGGTGAATTAACAGGCATCTCTGACATTTTCCCATGCAAATAACAGTTCCATTATTTGAGTATAAAGAAAAACTGAAACCTTCTGTTTATATTTTTTATCTTTTCAAATCCATAAACATTTTAATTAGAATACGATGATAAGTTTAAAAGTCACAAATAGAATAATTGTTTACGGACTGATCATGTAATTTTTTTATGTAAATGAAATTATAAACTCAAACATATTCGTTTCAGAAAAATAACAACCTTTTGTTGGCGTATAATTTGTTTATAAAAACATTTCTGTGCAAATAAATGTCTTCCATATACCTTATATGGACCAAAGATTTCTTTCATAATAACATAAACTAACAAAAATCAAAGAAAGTAAAAAAAAAAAATAAATAAAGAAATTGATCATACTTAGACATGCGTCATTTTGCCCCCTTCATGTATAAACTACATAATCATACATTGAAAACTATTATCAAATTCCACATAACAAATATTGCATCAATAATACAAATATATGTGTAGAAATCCACAAATGGGAGACCAAAAATTGTCTTATCCCATCACAAATTTCTTCCCTAGCATATGCAGTCTTAATTTGGTCACTGTCAGAGATTGATATCTTCATATAACAACACCTGACAAACGAATATGAATTTGTAAACCAAAAAGAAAAAAAATTGGGTGGGCTTGAAAATCTCTCAGCAGAAGCTCCACAAACGGATGTCACTTTCTTCATACAGATCATCAAGCAACTGTGTTGAATCAATGTCAAAGAATGCCCCACTTAGCATTTGCTCAACATATTTGGGGGATTGCAACTCCTCCAAGGCAAACCAAGATTCCATCATAGCCATTGATTCATTTGCTTGATCATAAGTAGGGGGAGGAGGAATGTAGGCCCCAAGTGGTGACAGAAGTGAGACATCATCATCAATTTGGTCTGAGGGAGATGATGACATTGATGGAGATGAGACCAATGAAGAGGAAGAGGTTGTTGAAGCAAGAGGAGGAGAAGGTGGAGAAGATGGGGTGGTGGCAATAGCATTGTCCAAAAAGTTGTTGGCAGCAGCTGCAGCCACTCTTTGGATTGATTTTGGGGACATGACAGTGTCTTGAGGAATGTAGTGTGAGGAGCTTGAAGGGAAGTTGAGATTGGCTGAGGAGCCCTTCAGGCAAAGCAGTGCAGCATCATAGGCTCTTGCTGCTGCCTCAGCAGTTGAATAAGATCCCAACCATATTCTGGTTTTCTGGTTTGGTGCTCTAATCTCTGACACCCATGAGCCCCAGCTTCTCATTCTCACTCCCTTGTACTTCTTCTTGTTCTCACTTGATGCTGCTGCTGATGAGGAAGATACTGCTCTCAATGGCTTTGATGATTCTGTGTGGATCTTGCTCTCAGGCTTACCCATTATGATAGATGGCTCAAAGATGCTAGCTTTTTTCACTGGGGTGAAAGTGTTTGAGTCAAGATTGGTTCTTTGGTGTGAAGATTTGTTGAAAAGCCCTCTCTCTCTTACACTCTAGTATGAAAATGTTTTGAGTGAAGATTGGTTTATCTGGTGTGAAGATTTGTTGAAGAGTTCTCTCTTTTGCACTCTTGTGATGTGTTTTGGTTTTCCCTCTTGGAAGTGGGGAAGTGAGGATCTATTTATATAGATTGAGACTTGGTTTTAAGGTACTAAAATTTCCATGTTCAAGATGGGAGATTGTTGCCAGATGTATTTTAATTAATTAAATTAAATTTAATACAGAGAACTTGGTTCTTAAAATGACCCTTTTGTCCTCTATCTCTGTGAAGCTTCCTTCAGATACCTGTTATATGATGGAGGGAAAAAAAAACATTGTTCAATAATGACTAGTAAATAAAACAATGCAGCCAACCTTAATTGTATCTATAAAAAAAGAACAACCTAGTAAACTAACTTGGTAATGGAGAAGATGCTACATCGTCCAGGTTATTATTATTTATTACTAATAGTATTATTGAATTTTATTGAGGATTGTTATGGTAATAGAAGCAATGCGTGTTTTTGACAGCCAAGTTTGCAGAGCAGTTACTAGTACGACCAAGCCTATTGACAACTATGAGTGAGAAGAACATTTTTTCAAACTTAAACAAGGGAAGTTAATGGTTTATACTGAACATTTACTTCACTGTACGTTTTTGGGTCTGAATTGTCTTTTTAGTGCTTCATCTTCGACGAGTCACATTCAATAATTTTCTTAACTGAAACTGATAGAATCTTTTTTCCAAAACAAACCCAATTGAAAAAAAAAATAAAACCTTATAAAAAAAATAAAGATGGTTAATTATTTATTTTTGACATCATTTAACATTAATATATATATTATTATTTTATTTATATATAATATTTTATTAATAAAATATAGTATCAAATAGAAGTATGAGTAAATAGTAATGTCAAACTAGTATTTTTTAAAAAATAATTGAGAAACCAAGTTATCTAATTCTAACCTTAATTTTTTAATAAAATTTAATTAATTGAAATTAAATTGTGTCTATATATATATTAATTATTAAAAATATTAAACATCAAATTATTTAATTGAAAAATTACTGATATTTTATAAGTTAAAATTTAATTTATGCTCCTTTATTTTTTAATTTAGTAATCTAAATTTTTTAAATTTAATTTGTAGAAATAAAATAATATTAATTGATATATAGAATGAAAATTGAAATATTATGGTAATCAATTTATTAAATTATATTTTTAATATTCTATTGAAAAAACTTTACATTCAAATTTTATTAAATTAGTTTATTAAAAATGTCTTTGAACATGTTTTTATTAGGTAGAATTTATTTATTTTTTGGTTGTAACTTGGTTTCGTGTGTTATTTTTTGGGAAAAAAAATATGATAATATATTTATAAATATATTTATAATCTTATTTTTAAATATAAGATTATCTTGTAATAATATAATTACAAATATAATTTTAATTTATTAATTTCTATTTTTAAAAAGAAAAATTTAAATGTAACATATTACTTACTATATTTTTAATTTTATTTCTAAGTACATTATATATAATATATAATAAAAGCTAATTTTTATTAATTAAATGTTATTATAAAAAAGAAAAAATTAAGTTAGAATTCCATTACCATTACATATTTCTAAAACATGTCAATTTTCTTAAAAGAAATTAAATGATTGTGTTTGTATGATTGTTTTCGCCAAGTATTTTTCGGAAAAGGAAAATCGAAAATGGTAGGATATATATAATTAATACCCACAAAAATTTATTGATTTTTTTAATAAAATTAATAATTATACATTGCAAATGTAAAATAGTTTACATAGTAATCAAACAATAAACACGGTTGACATGATTTTTAAGACAATTATTAGAAAATCAATAATTTTTTTTATATATTATACTACTTCAATCTATAAAATGTAAGTTTTTTTTTTTTAATTATAAAGTAGTACATTATTACCTTTTGAAGCAGTTTCTTTTAAATAATTTCACTCTACTAATAAAAACAATATTTTTATATTTTTTTGTACGCGCCTTATTTTTCTGCAACAAATATAAATATTGGTGTAATTTATCTTGGAACAAACTAAAAGTAAAACAAATGCCATTTTATTGAAAAATAAAAACATCAATTAATTTAAAAGCCAAAATTAAACGTATAGTAATTTTAGTGCGAATAAAAAGTTGTGATTAAATAATTTTTGAATTAAATTTAAATCATTTTTTTTTTCATTTTACAACGACTTTGGTTTAAGGTTTTCTCATATTAACAAAATATAAATATACCGCTATTTAAGTCACTTTACTACAGAGGATTATTAATTTAAAGAATATTTAAAAATTAATATTTTATTAAAAAATGACATCAATCAATTTAAACTTTTGCAGACTTCCTAAAACTGTGATAAATATGAGTGTATAAGTTTGTTCTAACTCCAAAGTAATAAATGCTTATATATTCTCTTAACATACTTCAATACATTCTTTATTATTTGATAAAATTGATGTAAGTCTCTCTTCATAAGACTATTAAATACAGATGAACCCACAAAATGTACTACTGCATCAGAGTTTGCTACCACTATTTATGTGTCATATTAAAAAAAATTGTGTCACGAGCAGCTTCCAAGATCTGTGGGTAGAGGTGTGAAAAAACTCCTAAGTCAACATGGTTTAAATCGAGTTAAGTTGGAAAAATACAATTTTTTTAAAATTAAGTTAACTTAAATCTGATTTACTTAAATAAGTATGAGTTGAGTTAGATGTGATTTAAAATAAAATTTATGAGTTTAAATTGAGTTAAGTTGGAAAAATATTATTTTTATTTAGATAAGTTTGAGCTAGGTTAGAAGTAAATTAATTTGTAACTTATTAATAATAACTCATTATTATTTTAATTATTTTTATCATAATTATTTATTACTTCTAATCATGTAGATTGTTAAGTTAATTTTTTTAAAATTAGAATGTTGTTTAATAATATTTAAATAGTTTTAATGTTTATTTTATTTCTCTGTCTAATTATAGATTTGTATTTATTATGATGTCTTTGTTTGTTATAATATTTAATAAAATACTTAAATAGATGAATTGAGTTAATTCACTTTTATTATATTATAATAAATATGTAAAATAAATTAGAAAATAAAATAATTTAAATAAAATCAATCTAAGTCATGAACCAATCCATGCCAGTGGATGCAGATTACAAAACTTTTTGGCTCATAACAAGTTAACCTAATTTGATTCATTTTTAATTCAAGTTGAATAACTTTCATACCCTTCTTTAACTAGAATTTTAAAGTGATTATGAAGAAAAATTACTGTGAAGTGAAAAGCCTTTTGCATTGCAATGAGACACAGCTGTGGCTTCTCTGTATTCACAGCTCCAAAACCGCGTTCTGGGCCCTTGTTTCCTAAATAAAATGTGCCTTATTTTATGTGTCACACCAAACAAGGACTACTTTACAGTATTTGTATTTAATGTGTTTTTCAATGCATTGTTTGCTATCGCCTGCGTTACTTGACTTTTGCACTCTTTCTTTGTCCCTCTTACTTGCATTTAATTTTTGTTATTATTGTTTTTTTTTTTATGTTAAGTTTTTGAATTGATTCTCTACATGGTACGGCGCGGGACCAAGTAGTTTTGCCTTTTGCTTTGGCAAAAATGCCAGCACACATGCATGCATGGATGACATATGTCCAACTTACCTCTATTTCGTATGGCCATACTTCCATTGGTTGACACATGTTCTTACGTTGTACATAAATTCATAAAATGGTACTTGAGTTTTACTATTTATGGCCACTGCATCAAAAAACAGAATTGTATTTTATCTAGCAAATTCAAAAATTATATCAGGTCACCCTATCATAAAAAAATGTATTTTATCCCCTAAATCGAAAATATAAGATATAACAAAATAATATGAAAGCAGAATAATAGAATATGACAGTGAAATATTCTAGCTACAAGAAAATTAATTTTTGTGTGTTGCTTTTAAATTATAAAGAAATGTTTATGAGTGTTCAAATAGTTATTTTTAATTTCCGTTGTAGACTAGATATTACGCCATTATATAATGGAAGAATTGAAAGTGAGTTGAAAGTAGGGTAGAACTAAATAAGATAAACATATATGTATAAAGAGAAAGATTTTCAAATTTATTATCTTAAGTTTTTAACATGTATAATACAATATAATCTTCCTTTCATTCTAATTCATGCATTCTATGCGTGTGTTAGTCGCGTGGAAAGTTACGATGATAAAAAAATAATTTAATTTTTTTATGACTAAAATACAATCTTAGATTTGTTCATATTAAAAGTTTTTATAAAGAAAAACATTTTGTAATAGATTTTATTATCTCGATGAACTAAGGTTTATTGAGGAAGAAAAAAAGAAGTTTATTTTGTGGATTGTGGTCAAATTCACACGTTGAAGGAGAAAAGGGAACACCTGTAAAACCCTACAAAGAAAAAGGATGATGATGATACCACAGACAATTAGTCCACCGTCTACCAAACAGCAAATCAAGACATGATCAAGAAACCAAACAACTCCAATTGATTTGCCTTTGACCAATAAGAAGACAATAAAGGGTTTGTTTAAAGTTATTGTGTTATTTTGAGTTTGATTATTTAAATCTTGATCTTTTACTTTTTTTGTCATGATTTTTTTATTCAATTTAATAATTTATTCTAACTTTTTTCGATTTGATTAGTTCTAAATGGCCTTTATTTTTTGCTAATTTCTTTTGCATATTTTTTGTTAGTAAGAGTTTGCTAAATAAAACAACTAGTAGAAAAAACACATTTTAAGGCGGGATATTATCGCGGTTAGGAAGGAACCGCAATAAAAAACAATGCGGTGACATTTTTGAAATTAAGTACAATTATACCAGCGCGGTTGTCGCAAGAACCGCGATGGTAAGCCACAAATAATTTAAAATTGAAAACTGCAGGAAGATACCAACGCGGTTCTGGAAACAACCGCGTTGATATTTAAAAAATAATTTTTAAATTATTTTGTAGGAGGATATGAATGCGGTTCCCACTAACAACCGCGTTCATATCCTCCTGCAAAATAATTTAAAAATTGTTTTGTGAAAGGATACAAACGCGGTATTCTCCTACAAAATAATTTAAAAATTGTTTTGTGACAGGATACAAACGCGGTTGTTAGTGGGAACTGCGTTTGTATCCTTTTTTAAGGTTTTCTCTTTTTTAGGGTTTTCTCTTCCTCCCTCGAGTGCCCTCTCTTCTCTCACCCTCTTTTGTCATTCCCTTTTTGTCATTCCCTTTTTTGCTTCCACGAGGACCACCACGTTGAAGTTTTTGAAGTTTTTGAAAATGGGTCTTAAATGTGGATGAACCGCTCTTGTCATTCATATCCCTGCAGGAGGCTGGAAATCACGAAGAGTGGATGGAAGAACCGTTTTTGATTTTCTTACATGTTATTTTTTATTTTCTTACATGTTAATGTTATTCATGTCATTCATATCCCTGCAGGAGGCTGGAAATCACGAAGAATGCAATGGAGGAGGCTGGAAGAGTGCTACTCGAACCCACATTCACTTGTGTAAAAGTGAGACGCCTTATCCATTAGGCCACAAGTGCTTTTTGAGAGTAATGTTTTCTTTCAAATAAATAATATAAGAACTAAATTTAATTTGAACATGAGTTTGAAAATTTCACTTAGTTAATTGTAATTATGAAAAATCATTACATATGTTTATTTGTTAATTACACTTATAAACACTATAACAAACTTTCATACCAACTGTGAGGGGCATCATAAAATAAAAAGTTCATGTTCATCATCACTTTTTCAACTACAATATATAATAATTATTTAAATTTTTATTACATAAATATTTTATTTTATATATTACTCGCTATATTTTAATGCATACATAAACAATTAATTTATAGTATATTATATGAGATAAAAAGTCACGTTATTTTATATAAAAATAAAATAATGCTATTGATATATAATATTGGATGTATTATTTAAAATTATAATGGATATAAATTTAAAATTTTACAGTTGTGAAAAATTAAATTTATAAATAAAAAAATTCATTACAAAACAAATAAATTTTATTATAAAGTAATTAGTAACGAAATATCATAAAAGGATGTGAAAAAATATTTTTGACGAATTTTCTCTCTTTTACACTATGAGTAACAAAAACATTAGCATCTCAAAGTATGATTTTCTACTACAAGATCATATTCATCACTTATACATAATAAAAGTGTTTGACGTCCAAGTAAAAAGTCACTTAAAGCAACAAATTCTTCAATGGATGGATCTATTTTTTAAAGCGAAATCATTATCACTACAAGTCATATCAATGGTACTAAAATTGAGATAATGAGTATTCTACTAGGACAATTACATTTCAAGCATGCATATCATGAGTTTCCTTGAAGCATATATTTGTTGCTTTAAGCAAACAACTCAAAGAGTCCTGTTTGAAATGCATTATTCTCTTTTAAAAAATCAAAGTTTATCACCTCACTTAAAGTGATAAGTCACACTCGCCTCAAGCAACTTCAAGCAAGGTGATGAGTTTTACTCGCTTAAAGCGAGAATAGCATGCTTCAAGTGATTTGTTTATAGTTTCTCGCTTAGTATAAAAATATACATTTCAAGCAAGATCATAATATACTCACTTAAATTAACTTGTCCTTGATAATGTTTGTGATAGAATTAATTTTGTCTAAAACTGTAACTAAATTGAGTAGCACAATGTGTGTTTATTTATCAACCTATGCATATATAACAAATATATATTGGCACTCATCTTTTAATTGAAATTACATCTAAAATAATATAGATATACATATTAAAATTAATGTTTACATTAATATTAAAATTTTAAGGTAATAAATATAAATAAGCAACTTATCAAATGTTTTATATAGGAGATGTTCTTACATACAATAGAGTTTCATTTTAGAGAATAATAATGAATAATCGTCATCGTCACAATATTCATTCTTATGTCATTCTTGTGTAGAAAATGCTTGAAATTGTAAATAAGGTTATAATGGTAGAGATATTTGACTCAGTAAAAAAAATCAACATAAATTATGTCATTTGTTCATATAATAAACAGAACTTTACTAGAAAGAAATTATCATCTTCTTCAAGGTCTTATTTTCTTCCTATAAGTTTGAGACAACAGTCTTTATTTTCTCATATTCATAATATGATGTGATGATACTAGAAGAAGAAAGTTTCGAATTTTGCAACCTCATATCCCAAGTCATACACTAATCCTTTTTCTTTATTTTTGTTCCTCCACACAAGGAAAAAAAAAACTATGTAGAGACTAATTTTTAGCTACCAAATAAAATAGTTGTTAATTGTGACCAAAATAACATTTTAGTTGTTAAATAACTACAAAATAAAAGTAATGATCAAATTTAGTGACCAATTAAGTCAAGATAATTAATATATAACATTAGCTACCAAGGTTTTAGTCACTTATACCATCAGATTTTAAATTGGTATCTAATTAAGTTAGAGACTAATTTAGATTCTAATGATATAAGTGGCTAAAATCTTGGTAGCTAATGTTGGATACCAATTATATTTACTTAAGTGGTTACTAAATTCAATTATTACTTTTATTTTGTAGTTATTTAGCAACAAAAAACCTAATTTGATGATTATTTTGGTTACAATTAGCAACCATTTTATTTTGTAGCTAAAAATTAGTCTCTAAATAGTTTTTTTTTTTTTTTTGTAGTACTCCAACAACATTGCAAATATCATCATTACATGGATGACTAGACGCATCATCCTCTAATGTGTCCTATGAATCTTTATTTGCTATACATGTTGCATAGTCATCTTGACAAAAACAAGTTAGTTACACTAGTAAATCATTCATAATTAATGTAAATGATATTGATACATGTAACCTAACCTTTATGAAGAAGTTGGTAAATGTTGCACCTTATCGATTAAAAAATAAGAATTTTTCAATACTTGATAAATGTTGCATTCTTTACCATATTTCTTGACCACTCAACCTTTGTAGAGCACTTGATGTCACAATTCCACTTATTGCAAATACATCCTTATTCCTCCTATATTAATGATTTTGTGGTTCGAATTAAATGATTCTTGTTTTTAATTTTATATCATGGTAATAGTCTTACAACGTTCCAAACAAATTGGGCAAGGTATTTTTCTCATTGTCATCCAACCACTTGATATCACATATGCTGAAACTTCGTGGTTTATCTACACTAAAGTTACCTCCATCAAAAAATTTGTTTTAAGGAAGCATCATACGTTAGTACTCCATCGTCTCATAACATTTCCAATTTATTTAGAAGGGCTTGTAAATATACATCAAGATTCTCTTCTCATACCCATCAAGAATAATAAGACTTACATGTTAAGTTAGTCAAAGCATAATCACTTTCTCACAACCTCAATTAAACATTTTGTGGCTCTATAACAAAGTTAGACCAAATATTATTAAATTGTTTTCAAGCTTCAACATTTGATGAATGAGATAAGGAATCAACGTTTCTTTCATGAATGTGATTCCATTCACCATTTGTTTGCATTGACAAATATAATTGTTGAATACTTGGAATAAGTGAAAAGTATTACATACTTTAAGTGAAACTAGTTTCTCCTTACTTCGTCTACTAACATGTCTATATGGTTTGTGCATTACAAACTTTTCAACTTTGAATAATTTCTTTTTTCTTTTTGTACAACATGTAGTCTTTGTAGGCAACAATCAATTTTATACACTTAAACCCCAATTCAACCATTGATTTCTTTACTTGGTAAAATTTGGTAGCCAAACAATTATCAATTGACATTAGATTTTCCATGAATTGCATCCATTCGTTAAAGCAACGCTAAGGTAAACATATATAATTTCAAACTTAATTCTCTCAAGGAAACTGACAATATAAAATAATTTTCATATCCATCCCATAAATGAAATTCTACCATTGTAAATTTGATTTCTAGTCCAACAAAATTTATTACTAATTGATCACAATCATCAAATAATTTTTAGTTACCAAAGCTACTATAATACGATTGATCAACCTCAAACACAAGAGGAATTTGGAGAATTGATTCACCATGATTTGTCTAATGTTAATAATTATAGATAAAACTATTCACACAAGTAAACCTTCACTACAATTTATATTTCATATCTCCTACATTTATAATTTTTATTAGGACTCTTATCTTTTCCTATACAATATTATTTGAATTATGTTTCAAAGAAAATTAATAAAGTTCACGAATTTGAACAAGATATTGTGATTAGAATCTACCATATAATTCATCCACGTTACAACTTCCATGTCTACTACATTTTAAAACAACAACTTACAACACAATTATTTAACATATAAAACATAACAAACTAAAACATATATAGTTAACATAATTATTAAACTCTTACTTAAGAAATTCAAAAAGTATTAAACCAAGATATAACATAAAAAAAAATTACTAAACTTAAGAAATTCACACAATTCAACAATCCTTTCATGTATCAAATTAAGATAAATAAATTTCAATCTGGTCATTATGTTCAGAGCTAATTCTCTTGTACTACTACCTTTACCTACAAAATTAAAATATATTTAAATTTATACACTTAGAATTGAGTTTCAATAGTTCATATTCAATTATCTTTTAGTGCACTCTGTGTATATGTAGTTTAAGTATAATCATATCATTAGAATATTAATTTAGACTGAAATTTCATTTTTATGAGCATCAAAATGATACATTATTCACTTAAGCATGCACATTTAATCACTTAAGAGAACAGGGTTACAACTAATCATTTCCAAACAATGGTGACTTAAGTGTCCAAATTATCTCACTTAAGCGAGAGGGTTAAACCACCTAACTTACTTAAGGCAACAACTTAATAACCCTAAATTTTTGCAAAAAAAAAATGCACATGTGAGAAGTACAACGAAAAGTTTTACCTCTTTGATACAAATATGTGTTATGTGGGTGACAACTATAGTGTTAGTGAACAATACAAATCACTAAAGAAACATAAGACCAAACATAAGTTGACTGTTGGTAAAGTAAATATCCTCTCCCTTAAGTGTTCAACTACAATAAGAAGAATAAGCGGTGAAGTTACTATTTCTTCTCAATAATAATTATATTTTTTACTGAATTATTCTCACTTAAGCAAGATATATCTCATTCTTAAGTGAGACTTCAATATCACTTATACATCATGCTTAAGCATATTCTGTCAATATAGACACAAGCTTAAACCATAGTCACTTAAGCAATGTGTTAGCCACACTTAAGGAAACCAATTTTGTGTTGTGGGAAAATGAAAAAAAAAAGTCATTTTCACTGGAACAGACTCAATTAAGCACAACTAGTTGGTCACTTTAGTGGTAGTAAAATGCAATAAATAATATTAAACTAGTCATATTATAAACCCAAGCTTGACTTCTTTAGGTTGGTAAATCATTCCACTCAAGCTTAAAGGGAGAACTCTTAGATGAATCTTGGATAAAATGTTGGAAGGATTATTAGATGAATTGTGATATTGATTTAACATAAGTCATGAAAAATAAAAAGGATTCAAGAATACAAATCAAGAAAATATTAAGAATTAGGAAGAATCTTGTGCTAATCAAACTTCATGAGATAAAAAAATATAGTGATCGGCTACTTGAGTCCTAATTTTAAAGATAAGAAACTTTAAGAAAATAACTCTTTACTCTCTTTGAAAATAAACTCTGAATCACACATATGCGCTGCATATTATGAGATAAACAAAGAAAGGAAGATCATTGTATTAATTTCTACTCAAAAATAAAAGCTCTAAGTTTTATTATCATTCAAGTTATTTTACATGAAGACATTTAACTCCTTATATATACACTAGGGCCAAATATTCTTTTGACCATAAAAAGGTAATCATGATAAAGATATTCTTAAGATAGTTAACTTATTCTTATCTTTAAACAAAGATACTCAAATTCAAGTTAAGTTAAAAGTAAGTTAAAAGTATGAATACAATATTAATATTCCTTTTTAAAATCACAATAGTTTTATTAGAAACCTACCAAGGAGTTAGATAAATCATACCATGCAATAATACACGCTCCATGACCATTAGATAGCATGCAACAAATGAGAGTTGAAATTAAAGCATCAGAAAGCTATTATTATAGTCATAAACACATTATGTGGTTTTGTTATTCACATGTTCACTATTGCTCTCGAACTTTAAAATTTTGTACATGGTATCAATATGCATCTCATGTTAGCAAGTTCTGGAGACCAACCATCTACTACATATGAAGGAGATCAAACCACTCATAAACCTTCAAGCTTTGACAATGAATCTACCTCTAACATCTATTATGAAGTTTTGATGCCTACAAGTTGAATAATCATTAGGAAAATTAGTATAGAGAAAAAAGGTCAAATATTTTTGTAGTTTATTTATTTTTGTTACTTTAATTTCTCAAAAATATTTTAAATATATTCTTTTAAACAATTATATTTATTTTTCATTAATGATATTGCGTCATAATTTTTATATTTCTTTTTAGACATACCATAAAGATACTATTTAACACATTTATATTTAATTTTATTCGAATCTCATTATATTTTAATATTTTTGGAGAATGATATAGAGTTCGGTCTTTTGAAGGTCGGCCTAGAGAGTTGGGCCATGGAGCTCGGTTGTCTGGAGATAGGTTTAGGGAGTTTGACTTAGTTAATCTTGTTGTGTTATAGTAGTTTGTATAATTAGACGTTTAATATTAATGGTAAGGTGTGTAAAAAATTGTTTTATAATAGGATTGGAGTACCCCTAAAATGTTCCTATTAATTTTATTCTTTGTAATTAGAAAAAAACTTAAAATAAATTTATACAAGTTTAAGCCTCCTCATTTAATTATAAGTAATTGATTATTTTAAATAAATTTACTCACTTAGTTATCAAAAGGTACTTAATTTTATGTGAATTTACTTATAAGCAAATTTATGTCCACTTAAACATTTTTCATTAATTTAATCGTTTAATTAAATTTATTTTAAACAAATTTATTATTTTTATGCTAACATATTTATGATTATTCATTTGTGACTAATATTTTGTCCATCACAAGTTATTGGTTTTTTTTTATTCATTTTGTGATAAAAATTTTAATAATGAAATATTTCTGACACAAGATTTCGTCACTAACACAATCAAAAGTTATTATATATTTATAAAATTAAAAGAATTATTATTTAGTAGTGTTCACCAGTACTACAAATTCATTTTTTTATTTGAAAGAAAAATATTTAACTAAAATTTAAAATTAAGTTTAAGGACCTTAAATTGCTCATATTATACATTTGATGACCAAAATTATCATTTACCCTAAAAGTAATTTATGTTTCGACAGTATCTTGCGAGTTGAAACTAAAAAAAAAAAAACCATTATTTTAAGCGTAATAGCACATTAACAGCTTGCAGTGTCTGATAACAGTGCACGTGTGAAGGGAATACTGTCGTCAAATCCGTACTAACCCTTTTCCTTCTTCTCTGCTTCCTTCACCACTTGTGACGCGCTTTTGTGAAACACAGAATATGCATCAAATTTCAAGTAGTCTCACATGGCCAATTTTAAAGTTCAACTAGAAAAGGAAATCGAAGTACAAATAATTTTTAATTTGGTGGCATCTAGGGTACGGTCTTTGACATGCCATATAATAATTCACTCTCTCGTATTCATTCTTGCCACACTCATTTAGCTTATGATATTTGTGATTAATTAAATCCATAATATATGTTCCTAAATTAAGAAAAATCTACGTTTGATGAAAGTTATGAGGAAACTTCATTAGGATTTAGCCATTTGTGGAACTAGCTGGACCTTATGAAATTTGCCTTTCTTCAATGGCTACCTACCATGCATGTGGGTTCTCAACATCGTCATGGTGAAAATTCTTTATTAGACTAACACTGGGTAGAGTTGAAGTCTTCAAACTTTAAAACGTGGAAGATTATGCTTGTTTTTAGTTGTTTAAAAATTAATGGAATCTTTGCTATTTTTTTTATCAGATAAAACCCCATTTGGCACATTTCATAAATATATTAGAAAATTGTATGGCTAACATTCTTGTTTCCATAAATGATGAACTAAAAGAAGAACTTATTCTTAGAGATTATTAAAAACTAACATTATCTTGTAAAGATTTAAAATATAATTAATCTTAGTATCATGCATGGACCAATGACACATTATTTTTTATGGAAAAGATAATGGAGCAACCATTTTATACTTTTAATCCATTAACATTTTGTTGTACATGAAAGTTTAGGGTGAGTTGGATCTTAAAAAGTTTATCAAGTCTAACACTGTTTAAAACTCAACTAGCGTTTATAAAGGAACTTGTATATTACTTATTAACAAAGTTTTCGCATTGATAATAAGACCTAAAGTAATGTCTTTATACAAGTTAAATTCTTATTAAAGTTTTATAATAGATAGTCCTAATTGTCTACGTGAATTAGGGTTAAATGATTTAAGGACAAGAAAATTTGACCAACTTTTAAATTTTAAGATTTACTGGTTGATATCGAGTGGAATATACTGTGGTCTAAGAGATTAATTTAGAATAGTGGCTAAAACATTGATAGTTAATATTATATACCAATTATTTTAACTTAATTAGTCATTAAATTTAATCATTATTTTTATTTTATAGTTATTTAATAACCAAAACTTAATTTTGTGGTTATTTTTGTCATAATTAACAACTATTTTATTTGGTAGCTAAAATTGATATGTAAATAGTTTTTTTCTTGTAGTGCAAATTAAAAATATATCCTAATATACAGTAAAAAATGTTTTGTCAATGTTAATCAAAAGATTCCCTTACACAATATGATAATTAGGAACCGAAGTTAGAAGTAAACATTGGAAGATGTTCAATCCTTTGTATTTATTGAAATAATGTAATGTTGTCTAGTTATTATATGTAAAATTTGATATTAGATGGAAAGTGTTGGAGATATTTTTTGGAAGATGTTCAATCTGTTGTATTTATTGAAATAATGTAATGTTGTCTAGCTGTTTCATGTAAAATTTGATATTAGATGGAAAGTGTTGTAGATATTTTTTAAATGTAAGGATTATTACTTTTTCAGAATTCATTCGAATGGTTGAAATATCACTTAAATGTTCCAATTCCTTCAATTTATGTTTTTTAAAATAAAAAACCAAAATAAAGTAAGAAGTATTCCAACTAATAAGACTAACCAAAAGATGTCTCAATCCAAATTAACTAAAATATAATAACTTGTGTAATAGTCAAGATTAAGTGAAAAATACTTTAACAAATATTGAGATAAGATATCGAGATAAAGATAAAGATTCCAATAACATAAGAGTTCAAGATTTCCAATTAAGTTTAATAAAAATTTTCTAACCAAGAGCATGTTGAAATATTATAATAGAGGTTGAATCCATAATATCATGCTCGAAAGTCGATGATATTTTAACAGATGTTATATTAAAGATGATCCTTACTATAATCAAAATGAAAATGTATTTTGGTCCAAATCAAATGTAATGTCGTAGTTAAAAGTAAGTTGACTAAGACTAAGAAAAAATTATCTAAAGTTGAGAAAACATACACTTATTAAAATTGAGTTAAAATTAGTTTGACGAGACTAAATTAAAATTATTGTGAGAAAGAACAAGTTAAAAATGTTTTGATAAAAGTTAGGTTAAAAGTATTTTAGCTAAAAGTATTTTAGCTAAAAGCATTCTTTTGACGGAAAATAGTTTAAAATAATTGTAACATGCGTACCGACTCTCTTCAAATCATGATCCAGCATAACAAGGTTCCATGGGTTGTTAATTTATATTTTTGTTTTATCAATGATTGGTGTGATAAGGTAAAAATGTATATTACTTTGGCATCTCATCATTTGATTACGCGAACAATAACCCACTTTTAACTTCCGATGGAACATCTATCTTTTAATTTGATGATTAGTGAGTGAAATTAAAAGTCCTTAATCATTCTTTTCAACTCTCCATATAAAAGTCTAAAACAGGTCAATTTCCTTCGAACAAAAGGCAACAGATTCCTCGATTCCTTGTGTTTGAAAACCGATCATACGACAAAAGCTACAATGCTAAAAAGGCAATAAATAGTTCATCTCCCATCACATTCCAAACCTTAGATCGACACACTCACAATTTCACATACCAAACAAAAGATTGTGGACGCTGAAAGCAAACCTAAACTTTATTTTTTGTGCTTCTTTCCTTCACGTCGTGGACTATATTACCAAAACAAAAGAAAACGTGTAGCCATTATTATGCTGCCGAAGTCCTTGACCATAAGTGTTAATGCATGGTAGTGGCATTTTGATAATGAAAAAAAAAAAAAAAAAAAAAAACTTTTTGTAGCATAGTGCACTTTCTCTTTCCTAACTGGCCCGTACCGACTAAGAGACCTTCCGTACTCAGAAACCCTAGAAAACGACAAGCAAATAAATTGTGGGGTCAAATGATTTGGATAGCATGCATGCATTCATTGCCCTAGAAGTGACCTCACCCAAGAGCCATGCATATATGCATGCATTTGGGAGTTGAAAGAGATAATAGGAAAGTGTCTAGTGTCATCTCATTCTTATAAACTAAACAAATGATATGGTGAAACAATTGTGAAGAGATTGTGATGGGGCAAGATGAGGTATGGGCGAAAGTACACTCAATGATTTTATATTTGGAAGGTTGTTGGGTCAGGGGAATGAGGAGGAAAAATCCATGTGGGGAGGGGGGTGTTGAATTCATGAAATATATTCTTAAAATTTAAGATGGGTATATTAAATATCAAATTCCCTGTTTTGCTACAGGGAATGGATATAGAGTGAAACTTCCAAGAAAAAAATGTGGTAGCAGTGGGTAGTGTCAAATCAACAACCATATCCATAGTGACAGCCAGTGTTTGATAGCTGTTTTTTATATCATGCAATAATATATGTCTTATGGGGTCAACAACACCAACTTCATCTTCAATCTTCATCCACTGCCTTTAAGTGACCTTCGTATGCTACTTCGTACTACACCACACAATCCATTTGTTTATTTATTTTGAAATTATATCATCATCTTATGGTAGAAAATAGTGAGAGAGAAAGATTAGAAAACAATTAAAAGTTATTTTTGTTAGCGAAATTGCATTTTTGCAATTAAAAATGAATACAAAAGATTTATTTTTTCTAAAACTACACGACCTTAAGAAATTAACCTTTTAACTTTAAAATTTTGTTTTTTAAATTTAAGATGGATTTGTTATTTTTGTCATACATCCTTAAATAATAAGGACTTTCCCTTTTCCATATTCTCATCCTTTTTTTTTTTTTCCATTTGTCTTGAAATAATAGTGAGCATAGATACAAAAGGATGAAAAGACAAGATGATGCAAGGACATGATTTAATTCGAACTATCATCATATATGCTATTTTGGCAAAAATAAATAAATAAATCATGCACAGACAAGTCCCATTTCATCTTTTGGCATTTTTCTAGTGAACTATCGTTACTATCAGTATTTGAGCTTAAAATAGTCCCAGTTGAGTTCCACTTTCAGTTAAACAGATAATGACTGATCACAACAAAATCATAATGGGGTAAGGAATTTTGGTGGGAAAGATACGATTTAATTAGATTTAAGGTTGTTCAATTGGAATTTTGCTTCACGGGGAAGGGGGGAATGGATTCAAGAATATAATAAGTATTGAGAATTTGTTTGATGAGATGGTGGGGATGGGGTAAGTCCATGCACTGCAATAGTGCAACCTACAATTGTTTTGAACTTGTAGACAATTCTTTGTAAGTGTTTAACATGAAGGATGCTGGTTTTTGGGATGAAAGAGAGGATTAGAAGAGAATAATACATCCTTAGCCTAAAATGAGAAATGAGTCACCATGGAGAGATTGGATTTGATACACATGAATATTCTGTGTCAAGTAGATTAATTCTATGAGGACTAGTTTAAACTTTTAAGGATGTTATGAAACTATGTTTTTAAGAAGTAGTGTAAAATAACCAACTTCCAATCTCTCAATCATCAAAATGGGCTTTGAAAAAACATCAAAATTACTATTTACTCACAATTGATAAGTCTAGAGCGCAAAAACACTTCTATGTTTGCTAGCAAGTCCGTTAACGTACATAAAATTTAAATGCCAAACTTATACACTAATATTAAAAGCTAGCTATTACTTTTTATATAAGAATTTTTTGTAATTGACACGTAACTATTTAAGAATTATATTTTTATAAAATCTAACAGTGAATCAAATTAGGAAGAGTCAAAGTATAGTTCAAACTTGTTCGCAAAATCTAATTTCTTAAACTCGACCCTTCAAAAGTCACTTTGAAACAAATCAGATTGATAGAACAAAAAGGGCATGAACACCACTATTTTCAACCATAAACTTTATGGATTTATCTTGGTAGAAAAATGCATTACTTCTGAAGATTTTACATACCATCGAAGGATGAAACTTACGGACAAATGTAGTGAGTTACGTTCAGTCGTTGGCCCATGATAGGCAATCATATATGATTTAATATCTAGATTAAATATCAGAGAAAAATCTTTGTGGTCGTTACACTACATAAAGGTACAATAATAATAAATATGTACTGTCCCCAGTCTCCACAATGAGTGAATTGAAAGAACAGAACTTTCTTTTTCCTTTTGGAAGGTATCAGATATCAATGTTTTTACACTACTTATTATTTGGGGGAGGGAGGGATCCAATGGCTCAGAATATCCCTACAAAGGTTAGACATCGTTTTCCTATTGGGATAAGGAACTCAGTTCCCTCCATAATAAACTGGCGGCATTTAATGTGAAGCTTCGGTAAATGTACTCAAGGAACTTATAAGAGACTCGTACACCCGTATTCCGTTCATGAACACGGTATCTTTTAAGTGCTGCAAATGACAGTAAAGGGAGTTAAAAATATGTATATACTAGAGTAGTAGAGTTCATGTGGAATGAAATGACGAATGCAGAACAACGAAGAATTGAAAGAATGATTTAAACCTCGTTGTGATCATGAAGCAAGATGGGAGTATTTTTCATTGGGGAGAAACCAAGTACAGGAATTCCTTTCTGCCTGAGGAATCGCGCATCAGTTGTAGATCCAAGTATTTCAGGATTCGAAAGTTTCTCTCCAACAGATGTGATTGCTTGCTTGAAAACTGACCACCATGGATTGGAATCATTAGTTGCAGTCATTAACGGGCGTCCCAGGTAGTCTCTGATGGGTCCTTTCTCAATAATCTTCCAAATTTGGTTGCACAAAAAGCAAGACAAAAATAAATTACCGTCAAGAAATTAATGGCAAAGAAAATGGAGTTATGTTTCAACAACTGAGAACCAAGTGGCAATATAAAGGAATAGAATAAAACTACGTAGCATAAAGAAAAAGCTTACAACCTCTTGTACTATTCATGGTGTTCATTCTTCAATACTAAATGCCACTACAGAGTGGCTAAAGCAAGAAAATCCTATAGTAGCACAGAGAGTAAACGTGATGACAACAATTCTAAAGTTTAGACACCTTAGTATGTGTTTTGGTACTTGCTGTATAGTATTCCCAGCAACATTTCAATTTGCAGAGTTCTGGAACAACTTGAAGCTCATTTTGATTTATGCGGCCTCACCTCTTCAATGGCTCTGACATATTATTCTATTGTAACTGTTTTTCTATTATAGAAAAGTCTTCAGTATACAAGAACATAAGTTCATGGACAGTTTATTTCAAAAACATTTGTTAGGGGCTAAGTGTTAGGATCCATTTGCAAGGCCTTGGACTGTCCAACTATATACCTAGCTTTTGTGATAAAGCATGGGCTTTGGATTATCAGACTACAGTGGCTGGCTCTTGTAGTGTGGTTCTTCCAACATTTTTATTAACTGGTATAAGAGTTTTGCACAATGCGTATTAATTGTAAACAAGCGATGCCACAGTACAATGCTCATTCGAGACTAGTCAAAGGGTTAGGCACATAGCTAACTTAAGCTGTAACTATGAGATGGGACGATAAGACCCAATTGCAATATGGGACTTCCCCTACATTAGAAGTATGGGAGTGGGATTTATACATAAAGCCTTGGACTCTACAACTATAATAGGTAGCTTTTATGATGGAACTCTCTTATGGTTCTTATCATTGAGTTTTATAGTTGATACATCCAAATGAAAATATAAAATCTACCAGAGGATACCATATATCTAATAGAAACAAGGCCCCTTGTCTATACTTTGTTACCATTCATCATGAAGTTAGTGGGCCCTATCTTATGAGGGATCCTTGTATAGCCTTTAAGACCTCTACGGCAAAAATCACCACAGAAAATGAGGATTTCATACATTGAATGTAATTCCATTGGCACAAGAACTCCAAATCTAGTTCATATCTACAATATCCCTTTCCATCGAATTAAAGAGTCTTCCAAGATACTGTGTTCACTTGCTTGTTAGCCTAAGATTTTTCTGGTTGCAGTTCCTTGTGACCCTTTCGTATGCATAACACAGTTCTTAATCACTAATCTTCAACTTTTAGTACATGTATTATCTTCCATTTTTTACCCAAGAGAATCATAATAAAGGAGTGCATTCTAGGATATGAACCAATGGAATTTTCCGTTCAGTAATCACTAGATGCCAAATTTTGAGCCTTAGATATTTTTCTCAAGGCTGACTTCTTGATATATAATAGCTCTAAAAAATAAAGAATTGAAATTGAAAAACTATATATTTATATTATGAAATTCTTTGGCAATTTTGTTATTTTATGACTTATGAAAGTGTTTTGGCACAGTTATTTTCTATCTTGTGTTTTATATATTTTTAATTCTAATTATTATTAGTACAGGTTGAAGTTAATGCATAGCAATCAATACTAAGCGATTATATATCAAAGATAGTGAACTGAATTAAGTATAGCATCCATGGCACCAACCTAGAAAGTCCAGTACCGTAAACATTGGTATGGGGAATGGCCCATACATAATGCCCTCAAATAACAAAGGGAGGAAGGAGCCATTTTCTAATGAGGAAGGGTACAAGTGTAATCAACACTAACTCCGAAAGAAGTCATGTATAAAGATAACAAGAGATAAAATGGAAAGATCTCTGTGATATTATGAACTTGTATAAGATTTAAGGAAAAGAAAACTATCGTAGAGATAGTGTTACTGAGAAAAAACTAGTAACAGAGAATATGAACCAACCACAATGAGGAAGAAGAAAGAGAATAAATCCATCCACATCTCCCCCATAACCGTAAAGGATCATATACTATTTTTCTCTCCAAATGTAGTTGAGAAGTGAGTTTGTTATTTTGATACTCTCACTCACCCTCCTTTCCGCATCACATGAATCTTTTGCCAACAGGTCCACTACCTCACTATCCCATGTGCAACTTCTTGTTTTTCCTCATTTGCCCTCTGCTCATCTCCACTCATGACAGAAGGTTAGTGTAATTATACTTTTTAAGGATTGAAATTTACATCTATATTGTTACCTCAGAAAATTTCCTCTCGCCACAATCTTTATTTAAAAATTATAAGGATTAGAAGATTTGGAAAAAACAAATATTCTAAATAATTATACTATTGAAACACATAACAGGGTTTGTGTTACATTAAGTTACAACTTATGAAGTACATATACGACACGGGGGACACGGTTAAACTGAAAATTATAAGGCACGGCAATATATATATATAGTTATGAATTTATTAAAATATATTAATATAGTTTATAATGTGAAAAAATGAAAAGAGAAACTTTTATAAAAAAATCTAACAAAAGATACAACTTCTACATTTCATCTTTATTGAAAAATACAACTTCTAATTCTAGTTCATCAAGAGATAAGTTGGCGATTTCAAAAATTTTATTATCATTCAATCAAAAGTTATCTCCTCCAATATCCCACAATTTAGTTTCCTCTTCTTTGTATTTTGAGGAATTTATTGAGAGAAGACGAAGATTACTATGAACATATACTAGACCTTCCGCCCTTTTAGGTATCATCTTATTTCTTTTCAAAAAATATATAAAAGAGTAAGTACTCCAATTCCTTTCACAACAAGAAGAAAAACATGGTTGTTCAAGTAGCTTAAAAGCTATTTTCTAAAGTATTGGTTCATGAGCTCCATGACAAATCCATCATGTTTTTGCATCCATTTTACCTCTATCTCTTGAAGAGTCAACATCCGCAAAATCTTCTCGTTAATTTGAAAAGTTTGCAAATTCTATATTTACTTCTCTCTTTACATTTGGATCATCAAAGTATCTTATAAAACATTTATTCCTTTTATGAGTAAGTTCGACATCGTGATGTGGAGCAAGTCTTTGTTAATCTTCACCTAACCACTATGAAGCTCTGACACATTGGTGAGTAGCCGTTTTCCCACGTCACCGACACTGACACGCGACGGAGGCGTGTACGACATGACACTGCGTTAGACACAGATTATTGGGCCGGACACAACCCTTGTTATCAATTGCGCCGAGAAGACACAACAGTGAAGCGAAAAAGACACGAATCGCATTAAATATGAAAACAAAACAGACAAATCTTCAAGTACCAAATATTCAAAAAACATATAACATTATATATGAAATCAAAACAGACAAATCTTCAAATATCATTCATAACTTATAAATTTGGTTAAGAATACCTAAAGAAATCGAAAAGAGAAGAAGCTTCCTGTAGAAGACCAAGAAACCAAGAAAAAGGAGAAGCTGTGGAAGAAGAATAAGATGTGGAAGAACGGAAAAGAAAGAATAAGTTGTAAGCTGTGTGTAGAAGTATATGGAAAGAAAGGATACGTAAACAAAAAGGTAAAGTTTTTTAATTATAATTAAATAATATTAAAACAATATTATAATATAATATACATTTTAAATTTTTTATAATCATTATTAATATAATTATTTATATTAAAAAATATATTAAAAAATATATTTTATAATTTTATCATTTTTTTAATTATTATTATTTATTTAAATTTAAAATTTGAATAATATTTTTTTAATTTATGTTTTTTCAATTTAATATCTAAATATAATTTTTTATATAATATATAATTAAGTTATATTTAACTTTTTTATTATATAGGAGATTAAGATGAATATATCCAATCAAGCTATAAAAGAAGATGAAAGAAAAACTTTGTGGAGATATGTTTCAAAATTAGGAAAAACTCTTGGTGGTGGAAATCATATGATCAAATGTAGTTTGTGATTTTTATTACACTAAAGTAGGAACGGAGGAGTTAGAATTTGTCCAAAAGTGACAGCATCAAAGCTCATTAAGACAACGAGAAAAATGTTACTCTATCACCTATACTTATGAAGGAACATTTTTTTTGTTTGAAATCTCTATTTTCAATGTTGCCTGTTGTCTAATTTTTTAAACTTAATCAACTTTGTCGCAGTCAAGTTTGGACAAATTCTAACTCCTCCTTTAATTTTTAATAAATGAACTTATACTCTAATATAAATGAAAAATCACATAAATTGCATTTGATCGTACAATGGTTTTGTTTCATCTTCTTCTATAGCTTAATTAGATATATTTATCTTAATCTCCTATATAATAAATAAATTAAATATAACTTAACTATATTATACTACCCACCTTTTAAGTCTATTTTCGAAAATATACTACTACCATACAACTCATCTATCAAGTCATCTAGTCAGAGGGGATGTCTAGGTAGTGATATTGTTTATAGCTTTACAATCCGTACACATATGCAAAGTCCCATCTTTCTTAGGTACTAATATTGCAAGCATTGCACTGAGCTCATGCTTTCTCTAACTTAGCCTTTATCCATGAGTCCTTCCACTTAACTTTGGATCTCCTTTGTCTATTTAAGGTTACTTTTATAGTCAAGCCTTGTTAGGCAATGATACTCCAAGAATGAGGTCTATTTGATGTTGTTTAATGCCTTTTAAGGGAGCATGTCCCTTCGATGGATCTTGAAAAATGTCCTTATATTCCTCTAAGAGTTTTTCCATGCCTAAAGAAGGTGAAGGGGAAGTTGAGAAAACAAAGAACAAACAATAGTGGGTAAAAGAAGATACAAGGGCTTATGAGTTAGTTTTACCCTTTCAACTTCCTTGGATGAAGCCATAAGTGTCTCCTTGCCTTAATCTCCTTTGGATTTGTTTTGGGAAGGTGTCTTTTCACTTCCCCTTGCTTGCCTCATCACCATTTGATCTCTTCTCACTTCTTGGGAGTGAAAGGCTTAAGGAAGTATTTCTTACCTCCATGCTCAAATGTGAACTTGTTGGTTAGACCATCACGATTTACATGTTTATCATATTGTCATGGCCTTCTGAACAATACATGACTTGCTTCCACTGATACCACATCACAAAGCACTTCATCTTTATAGTTACCAGTGCTAAAACTTATAAGGACTTGCTTGTTAACAATATTTCTCCATCATTATTCAACCATTGCAGTTGGTAAGGTTTTGGATGAGGAATGGTGGGGTGTTAAGTTTTCCCACCATCCTTTCACTTGTTATATTAGTACAACTTCCTCAATCAATTATAAGTATGCAAACCTTGTTGCTAATAAGGCATCTAGAGTGAAAAATGTTTTCTCTTAGAGAATATAACTCACAAAGAGATTTTCGATCAATATTCAAGTGTTTTTACAAAGAACAAAGGCCTACTTATATAGGCAAGGAAAATCGGCCAAGAAGAGGAAAAGACAAGAAGATTGAGTTGCCTTTGCTAATCCGAGAGTTAGCTTCCTTAAACATGATTAACACATAGCAATTTCTTGAAATTAGAGAGTGCACATAGATAGTTCCTTGAATATGGGAAAACTAATGATGACTCTTTCAAGAGTCAAATGAATAGTGCCTATCTTACTCTCCAAAAGGCACAAGATGACTCTTAAAAGCTTGAAAGGTCAAGTGAAAAAGTCCAACTACCCATGTACATTTAAAAGTGACATGTTTAAGTTAGAAAACTCTCCAAAAGACACTCCTAACTCTCAAGTTCGACCAACATTCTCTCAAGTTCTAAAACTCAAGTTTCAAGCTTCTCTCAAGTTTCGTTAGAGTCTAGAATACTCTAAGTAAACAAAGTTAACAAGGAATGCATTAGAATATGAGGAATCTACAAGTCTACATTTCTCTTCCATAGCTTGGAGTCTCCCTTTTGTAACTCTTCCTCGAAATCTTCTCTTTATCTTATCTTCTTTAGTTGTTCTTGTCAAGCTTCTTGTATTTATTCCTCGTCTCCTTTCCTCTATTTTCAGCAAGTTCTTCCTCATCCTTTTTTATATAACTTTAGAGCCTATTATTTCTTAACTTGCAAGAGAAAAGGATTATTATTGTAATACAAATGTCATAAAAGAGTTCAATCTTTAATACAAGCATAGAAAAGATGCTTGAATACAAACCTTTTCAAACTTTTATATAGAAACACAATCCTACCTAGGGTGTTATTACCCAGTATTTTGAAGATTAGCTAGCAATGATAAACAGTCATGCTATACTGATAACTCTATCTTTATACGTCATTTTGACGGACCTAGTATCATAGACGTAAAATGAAGAGTTATATAGCAGCCAAAAGGAATGGAATGAGTCTGTTTACTTCTACTCCATTTCGTGTTTCCAATTTTCAATTACAATATTATCATATTGTTTTCAAAGATTTGAGCAGAAAGTAGAGAAAACAAAAATAAATGCTTTCAATCTTCATATGCAAATCTTTGAAAACAGAGAGATTGAAAATGAAAACTGAAAACTGAAAGTAACTAAAAGGAAGAAATAATAGAGAATAAAATCAAAGGTAAACAAGCCTTGAATATGAAGCAAATGTTTTCATCTTCTCCATTATGCAAAACAATACAACACTACAGCACCAAAACTATGTCTTTGTACCCAAGCAAGGGAAATCCAAATTCAGACCAGAACAAAGCATCAGTACACAAGCAAGGGATCCAAATTCCTACTCGAACAAAAACTACAGAGAATGACAACATACAAACTGGCAATGATGTGTCTGTTTTCAATGGAATTAATTGCTGGAATATTAATTGTTAGAATATTACTGGCAGAATATCTGCATCATTAGCAACATATCTGATCTATTAGCCTACCAAAATTTGTGAGATTGTACAATTGTAATTACATAATTATCTTCGTAGTTAACATTTATAGCAATTTAACTATTGTTTAGGGCTGAAAATCAACTTTGTATTACGCTGTTTATATCAAAATTCTCCAGCAGAAAAAGGGACACTTTTGACCTACATTTTCTTTGGTTTAACATCTGTTTTCCCGTTTGAACGATAATCAACACATCTTTCCCACTTTTCCAAAAGCACAAATGTAGAAGGAACTAAGATTGTGGATTGTCGTTCAGTAAGAAGCAACTAAATATCAAACAAACTAGTTGATACCTGAAAACTAACAGAAGCATTGCCCTTAAAATTATATTAAACTTAAGTGGCTACAAACAAAAATCAGGATCTTTGCCTTGCAGCCTACTTTGGTAAGAAGGATAATGACTCATTAGTCCAATCCTAGTGAATCAACTCCTGTTTCGAATTAAAGCCAATTTTCTTCACCATGTTTGTTTCATTTTTCCAACTTGCTTCCCAATCAAGCAAAGATCCAAAAGGTCAAATAGATTTCTTTTCATGAAAAATCTCACCTCATACGACATATTCCTAAAAGCCGGCGCCCACTCATGTGCAATTCTCCTCCTAATCTCATCCGGGTCCGTTGTCGGCAACAGCCTGAGATCAAAACCAGCCTCCGCCTCCGAAGGTTGCACGTTCATCGCAAACCCCTGCACAAAAGCACATCATTCATTCCAAAACCATGTTCAATCAAATCAAAACCAACCCAGACCAAGCAATCCCAAACTCACATCATCAGAAACAACGCCAGCCTTAAGATAAACCGGATTCACCGCCACAACCTCCGCGTTCAACGCTTTCCCAGCCTTAATCACCGCAAACTGGCTCTCCCTAAACCTACTCACAACCTCCACACTCTCCATCAGATTCTCCATCGCATTTCCATCGTACATCCTCGCCCCGTGCCCGGGCGCTCCCTTCGCCCGGATCTTCACGTTCCACGGAACCCTATCCGCGTAGAAAACCCTAAATTCGTCGCCGGGCGAGGCCTGCCCCTCGTCGAGCGCGAAGCCAACGTTGAGCCGGAGGAACTCATCGGACTCGACGAACTTGGCGGCCCCGTTCAAGCCGCCTACCTCTTCCTCGGGGACGAGGGAGATGTGGACGGAGCGCAGAGGGGAGAAGGCGCGGGCCTTGAGGTTGCGGATGGCCTCGAGGTACTGGACGGCGATGCATTTGTCGTCCTGAGCGCCGCGAGCGAACACTTTGCCGTCGGAGGTGCGGTGGGCGGAGAAGGGAGGGTGGAGCCACTTGGCGGGCTCGGCGGGGACGGAGTCGAGGTGGGAGTTGAGGAGGATAGAGGGGAGGGAGGGGTTTGAGCCGGGCCAGGTGAGGAGGAGGAGGGGCTTGCCTGGGACGAACTCGATGGTTTTGGAGGCCAGGCCCAAGGAATGGGCCTGGGCTTTGAGGAAGGAGACTGCGGAGTAGTAGTCAGGGGTGGGGTGGGCCGTGTTGATGCGTAGGTAACGCTGGAAGCGCGTGATGGGACTGTCTTCTTCTTCTTGGTGACTTTGGGTTGCCGTTGCGGTGTGGAGGAGCGAGGAGAAGAGGAGCATTAAATGGAACAGTGAGAAAGCGATAACGCTACAGTGAAAGTGTGGAGTAGCCATTGAAATGGGACAAAGCTAGTCAACTCAGTTCCACTGACTCACTGAGTACCTTACAATGAAGTACTCCTATAACTCAATGCTCACCATACATATCTTAGAAATCGAATATTGACTGTTTATGTATGTTACAGGTAATATTATTTTAATAAGATATAATATTTTATTACAAAAAATAATTGTAATATTTATCAAAGAATATTTATCCTTCTTATTCGGATCCTTTTCATTTTTCCAAGCCATTTGAGACCTTCCTTATTACCCATTAAACCTTTCCACTCATCATACATATCATAGATCTCAGGTTTAACAAGGAGTCACACGAGGGAGGAAATAGCTGGACTATTAGATCCCTTACTTACATCTTATTTGGATCTATTGCACATGTACTGTTCAAATAGGGAGAAAGAAGGAGAATATAAAAGACGAAATATATATATATATATATATATATATATATATATATAAAAAAAAAAATATATATA
>Ga0209489_101957_pt1 | contig 42385 bp, 32 predicted proteins | sample SiratrowhiteBW_FD_187527 | JGI IMG/M metagenome (GOLD analysis project Ga0209489, IMG submission 187527) | Root nodule microbial communities of legume samples collected from California, USA - Siratro white BW (SPAdes) (version 2) | ecosystem: Host-associated > Plants > Roots > Nodule | place... | reverse complement strand
CAAACTAGCTAGTGGCACTAACCCAATCTTTAGGGATCTAGAACAAGTCATCAGAACAAAACCAAATTTCAGTATAATCTTAATTAAGTTGAGAGAAATACTTTTCTCAACTGTCCCTACTAAGATTGATGACAAAAGCCTAAGGAAAAACAGAGATTAAGGGATCTTTAGAGCAAATATGGACTTACTCTGTTTGAAATTCTGATCGGTTAGAAATGATCCTTAACTCCTCAGATACTGCAGGGTGTGATCAGATTCTAAAACAGATGATATATGGAGGGAGAAAATTAGAAAGAAAAGAGAGCTTCGGAGAGGAAGAGAGAGAAAAAGAGAAAGAGAGAAAAAAAAAGTACTGAGGTGCAGGGTCATTATATATATATATATATATATATATATATATATATATATATATATATATAATTCAATACTTTTTATTATTTACTTTTTTATTTTCTTAATAATATTTTTTCATATGATAAAAGATGATTAGTAGGTTTTAGGTTATCAACCTAATTCAAATATTAAAATTAACAATGATTTCTATCACGACTCTTTTATTAAAAAAAACATAAACTACACAATTTCAATTAAAAACATTCAAATATTTTATTAAATCAAATTAAAATAAAATAAAATTTTAAATCTTAAATTAATCTGTAACTTTAATAGTAGCATCACTTGACTTTATACCATATTTTAGTATAAATACTTATTAGCCTTCTAATGTTTATCAATATATATTTTAATATTTACAAACTTTTTTAATTCGTATGAATCTTATTCATTGTAATAAAATTGCTAAATTATTTAATTAATCATAAACACAATTGAAATATTATTTTATAATTTATATGCTAAAAAATATTTTTATTCAATTCATTTTTGTGATTTAAATTTAATTCTAAACATGAATAATAAAAAGTTTTACTTCCTTAACAAAGCTGGTACAGGTCTATTTTGGTACTTTGCTTATCAAAATATATTGTAATAAAAAGTGTAAATAAAAATAGAAAAGAAAGAAAGAAAATAAGAGGCAGTTAGATATGATGTGATGTGAAGCAGGTGGTGTTAGAGGAGGAAGGATGCATGCAATATTAAAAGAAAAGAAAAGAAGAGAGGAGCAGGTTCGCATGCAGTATGCATCTATCTTCTCCTCGTTAACAATGAATCAAACAATGCTGTGCCTGCATGGAAGGGCGTGCAACCAGATTCACTAACTGCCTCTCTCTCTCTCTCTCTCATACGGTCCAACTTACAGTCTGACAAACAGTCCCTTGTCCTCTTCTTTAAGGAAAATATTTTAGCTTTTCAAATCTTAGCATATTTAGAGTAAGTTCAAGACCCAACATCTATAAAATAATTTATTTTCAAATGTTAAATAATATGAGGGTTATTGGAATTAAAAAATAAATTGTATATAAAATTTTGAGTCGTAATGATAAAATATGATATTTTAATAATTAAATTGTTTATTTTAAATTATAAATAGTTAAAGTGTAGGTAAAACTCTATGAAAGTGAATCTTTATAGCATTTTATTATTTCAATAACATTTATGAAACTATAATATCAATTATTTAAGAGTGACATTATAATATAAAACTCATTTAAAATAAAGAAAGGTAGTTTTTTTTCTGTAAAATTCTTGAATTGTAAATGCTGTTAGAATCTTCTTAATTGTTTCTCATAAGTATGTTATTGATAAAAGAAGGTATTTTTCTTAGTTTTATAGATGGGTAGGTTGTTGTTATTTATTGTTCTTTTTTAATAGATTTTCTTTCTTAAAAATGGCCTTCATCTACATATTTTAAGCACAAAACCTTATTTAATATATATATATATATATATTGAAATCACTTTCGCTTTTATCAATGACCCGTTGATTCTTGTTTAGAATGGTTTTTATTTTTTTTTCTAGCTAAAAGAATTTTTAATAACTTTTGTTTTGTTGGAATGTTGAAATTCATGTTGGGATGATTTATAGTTACACATTTTATAAAGTATTAATTTATTATTTTGATTGATTTCTTTTTTTTTAGAAGACTATAATCCCTTTATAGAGGACATTTTATTTGAATTGAGTACAACTATTTTAAGCGACAAAATTCTCTTTTCTTTAACAAAGAGTCATTTGAAGCTTTTTGTGTAACAAGGAGATATGCGGGGATTATTTGAAACCCAATAGTTTCCTTTCTATTGTTCAGCATATTTTGATATAAGTAATGTAGGACCATTATATTCGAATCAATGATCAAATTTTGATTCTTGGTTAGTGGATACAAATATTGAACTACTAGTACCAACATTTTTTGGTAGATTGTATTCGTATATTTGATACATTGAGGATAATGATTAAAATTTTCTTTGTCATCAAATGTTGTACGTACTGACAAATTCAATCACTTGATATCAAATAAGGTTGGCACAAATAATTTGATATTTAAGTCCCTTAATAAATACCTATAATTCGATCTCTGGCTCATACTTCACAAAAAAGAGATAAAGAAAATTACTTAATTTTATTAATTATATATTGTAAAATAAAAAATAAAATAAAGAAAAATAAACTTTAAAAAAACTAAAAATTAGAAAAATAGAGTGTTATGCTAGTTGATGGAAAAACCTTTGTTCATTTGATGTGCCTTTGTACTAAGTGTCAATTAATTATGAGTTGCTATATAATTAAAATTATCAACTTTAAAATAAATATTTTAAAAATATATTTAGAATGATTCTACTAATTTTATATAAAACATACAAACACTCAACATATATTGACTTTATTGAAACTAATAATTAAGATTAGGTTTAAGAATAAATTTATTATTCACTCTTTATTTTCTGAAAACTGTAATAAGTAAGATTTGTTGCTTGTTGGTGGCATGTTTTTCTATTTTTGGCAATATGTTGATAACAAAATTCGTTGAGATTTAAAAGGTTACGTGAATTTGTAGTCTCTTTTTAAAGCAACTGGGAGAAATTTTCTAATAATAAAAATATGAAGACGAGGTCAACACTATAGTTGTAAAACAATGATTAAAACAATTTTTTTTCTTTGGTTAATCCTGATGTACTACCACGCGTTTAGCGCGTCACAATCTGCGATTTGGTCAGATTTTCCAGACATTGTATTAGCATGTAGCAGCTTGTGTCGCTGAGTTTGTGACTCTGTGGTAATAACAACGCATCAAATTAGAGATTGCTAAAATCTTTGCACTTTTTGACTCTGCTAGTTCGTGGGACAGAGACAAACATTCTTTTACAACCTTATGTTTATGTTGCTTACTTACTGCTCTATGTTTTGGGTTACTATATTTGGGGAATGATGCATGAAGTTCAATTCTTCTTTTTTCAAATGCCATTGAATAATATAGTATTCTTTTAATAAACTTATTCATTCATACTACATATTGTTAAAAAAATTTAAGATCAAAATAATGGATGTATTTAAAAACCCTTGTTAGGAAATCAGTAAGTATTTATTGATTCTGTAAATGTCTCACTTTCATTATAAATCTTCTTCATAATCCAATAAAAAAAGTTTTTTTTTTTAGATGCTTGAATTAAACATAATATTCGAAAGACTTTTGAGAGACAAACTAAACAAGACCTAGATGAAAAAAACCTAAACATTACATCAATGTCTTTAAATGTGTGTGAATGCATTAAGAAAACATGTTCTGATTAAAAATTTACTCTGTAGTTTTTGTTTGGTGAAATTAGTGGGAATATATTCGGTGGAAGGTATGACAGGTGAAATTTAACAGTACTGATAGGTTTAACCGAAGCTCAAGATTTTTGACATACCTAAAATGCCATCATAAACATGGTGATTGGTGGTGAAGCTAATCTCGAAGAATACTATGATCTTAAGGTTTCTGTGTGGCCATTTTGTCGTCTTTTGATGCTCTTTCTCCGCGTCTCTGCCACCAAAACCGCTAAATAATTAGCCAAAGTTTACACTTTACACAGTCCATTCTCTTCTCTTAACATCAAGTACATTCTTACATATTATCACAAAATCATTCTTTCTCTCTCTATCTCTATCTCCTCACACAACGTTTGTCATTGGACAAATCAATAATTTAGAAAAGGACACTCACATGCAAAAATATTATCATTTTTTAAATCATATAACAACTAACAGATTCTCTGTGGAGGGTTGGAAGTCACTAAACTCAAGGAGGATTTGTTTATGTTATAGTATTCAAGTTTTTATGAAAAAAAATAAAAATACTTCTAGCTTACAACTGTTTTTTTTTTATAAAATATTATATCATAATCAAATAATATTTCTTCAGTTGTAAAGTGGATATAGCTCAAATTTTTATACATAAATTTGGATCCTCAGATTTGAATCTCCATTGGGAAAATATATTTAATCATTCATGAATAATATAGCCGCTGCAATTTCTTGAAGTACTAAATTTCTTCACTCAGGTTAGGTCTACCTAGCTTTGGCTGCGCAAGATGAAACATCAAAACCATTTCCCAAAAAGAAGAACAAAAACCCTAAAACTTCGTCTTTGTTCGGTGAAGCCATTCCTAGGTAAGTCTGCGCAAGACGAGACATCACAATCAGATACATTTTGTAAAAGAAATAGAAGGAATTAGAATAATGTCTGGGTTTTGGAGAATAGGAACTGCCCTAGAATATTTATCCCTGTTCATGAGTGGAATAGAAAATTCCAAATTGGGATCACATTACAAACAATATGACAAGCACCACCTTTTGAGTTTTTAGGAAGTCGTTAGAGTTTGTCCCAAACATGGGGTCTCTGAATAGTTCTTCAAGGTTGGTCAAATAATTGCATGAGTATAATTAACTCTCAAGTAAACCTTATAACCACGCAAGGCCTAATTGAAATTGTTTCTATGGTTGTTGAACAAGAGGATATATAGGTTTACTATTCAAACCAATTTACTATTTAAATCCTTCGTTCACACTCCAAATATGGTAGAGAAAAGAAACGTGCAAATTGTCATATATGCATGCCATGTACATTATTTCACAATGTAAGTACCTTACTTTGCAATGGTTTATGAAGTTCTTGCTGTCTCACATGAAGATAAGAAGTTCATTGTAATAATTTATGAGATCTAACACTCATAAACTGGTCTTTTAGATTGGATTCTTTTCAAATGCTTAAGTCACAGTAAACACTGGTAAGTGATGCTCTTAAAGGGGTGACAATAATACAACTCGATAAATAGAATAAAAGGCTTAATATATAGTACTTAAACATTAAACTTTTGTGCTTAGAAGCTTTGTTTATGTTCATTGATCTAAGGTTTAGCTGTGTGAAAAGTGAATCCGTCAAACAAAATAAAAGCATTCAAAGTTGGTATTATCTTGGATGATGAGAAAAGCGTTTGAAGAGAGCCAAAAATTAAACCAAACAAAACGAGAGGGGGAGAAAGGTTGTTTTACAATATAAATAAAATAACCACACTAAGTTGCAAGATAAATCTTTTTAGAGAATTATATTAAAAGGGATAATGGTATTAACATCAAGGAAAAGTTCCTGTAGTCGTTACAAAGAACTTTCTAAAAGGAAAAAAAATAACTGAAAATCTAATTTTTAAAGGAAGAAAATCACACTTTTTCACTACAAAACATATATGAGGAATGTATACTATGAGAAAGACAACCTATGTTTATTAATTCTTCTTTGACCACCACACTCTTGCTTTACTATCCATTTACTAGGAATATCCAGAATGTCTTAAGAACAGTACAAATGAGCTCAACTTAACTATGTAACCATCAAAGGATTCATGATTTTCTTTAGTTAAAATGATTGGCCAAAATTTGATTCATGTAAACGCACAGAGATGAATCATTCTGAATGCACGATTTGGGGGTGAATTTTCTATTATCACTGCAGCAAATTTTCCTCCAAATCGTTAATTAAGTGAAGATGAAACATTTACTTAATTCAGCACTCTTCACCGTTAGAAAAAGGATCATATTTTCGATAGATGTACGAGGCAATCAAATGATACTGGTGACCAATGATCAGACATCATTGATTATGGACTGCAATATTCATTCTCTTGAACTCGTAATTTCACCATATATAGTAAAACCTTCCCATACAAAACAACCTAAACCTAAGAAAGAGAGAGAAAGGAAGAAGAAATAACAACATATGAAGATTAAAAGTGGGGGAAAATAGAAAAACTAGCATCCCTAGGGTTTTGATTTGATCTTAAAAGAAAGCAAAGTACTTAACCATCCTCGAAGCTTTTCACATGGGGGTGATTGTAACGGAATTGGTTGAAACTTTGTGAAAGGAAACAGAAGAACCAAAAGCCAGAAACTTCACAAGAGTGCAGAAAATTCTATAGTGGGTTACTAGTAGTGGAAGAGGAGCTAAAAGCAGAAAGATCAGTCCAAGCAGAAGTGGCACCAGCACCAGCACCAGCACCACCACCACTCCAATATTGCTCATTTGTATTAGGGTTATTGTTGACTCCCAAGAACTGTCTAGGCAAACCAAGTTCCTGATGATTATCTTCCATTTTCACAGAAGCAAACTGAGACATCACCCCAGAAGTTGAAACCTTAATGGGAGTGCCACCATAGCCATCACCACCACTAGCACCATCAAATGGGTACAACCCATGTGATGAAGAAGCTTCCAAACCAGACAAGAAGGGAAATTGGTGAGTTTGTGGCATCCTCCATTGGTCCAAACCAGACAACACTGAACCAGCACCACCACCATTCAAAGCGCTTCCTATATGGAAATTCAAGTCCCCTATTCCTCCCATTGGGCCTGAAATTGCGCCATAGTTCAAGCCATAGTTTAACCCTATTTCTCCTCCACCACCACCACCAAGGTGGTGATCGCCAAGATGATGCAATGGAGCCATGAATCTAAGAGACGGAGGCACTCCGGTGCCTCCAAGGCCTGCCACCATGTCAGCAGAAGAGGAGCCACTGGTGGTGGAAGCAGAGCCGGCACTCGCAGTTTGGCGATCAGAGTTTGGCGGGGACCTGGCGCTGCTGCCGGAGCTTCCTCTGCTCCTCTTGTTCCTCCGGCAGCCGCCGCCAACAGGGACGTTCCTCAAGGCTCCGCCACGTGTCCAGTACCTTCTGCAAGCCTTGCAGAAGTGGCGGGGCTGAGAGAGGCTGTAGTTGTTGAAGTAGCAAAACTTTGTGTTGGTGGATTCACATCTCGGACACTTCTGTGGAGCTTCCTGCATGGGTATGTTGGCCATCCTGGCCCTATCCGCCATGGAACCTGGCCTGATGGACCCGGCGGTGGCACTTCCACCGAGTCCATGGGGCTGTGACGGCGGCGGCGGCGGCGGTTGTATTGGTGGTGGAAGAATAAGGTGGGAGGTGACAGCAGTGTTGTTGGGTTGCTGCTGATGATTTGGCTGCTGCAGTAACATAAAGTTGAAGGAGCAAAGAAATCAAATATGTGGTATATTCAGGAGAAGGGTATAAACAAAAGTGTAGGAAGAATATGTATCTTTTGAATTTTGCCTTTTGAACTGAGAAATTAAATGAGAAAGAAGCAAATTGAAGAAGGCTTCAATTTTTTTACCTGTTGCTGCCAGTTGGCTGGATCAATATATGCTGGGATGGAAGTATAAACCATGGTTCTTCTTGGAGCTTTCTCTTTTGTAAAGGTGGATGGTTTAATTTTTTGGGAGGCAATATAGTGGAGAGAATCACATGAAACAGTTAGAGAGAGAGCTGAGCATAGAAGAGAGAAAGGAAAAGAGAGAAAGCAAAAGAAAGAAAGAAGAGAGGGAAGGGTTTGGGAGAAGAGGTAATGAGAAGCAAAAATAAAGGAGGTGCTTTTGAGTATTTATATATAATTTTAGTTTGTTGTTCATTTCCCCCGATAGTACTCTTTTTGTTTTATTGCTTTTCAGGATTTTGAGAAGGCGATGTTTCTTAACCCATAAGCTTCTTTTTGATGCTCTGTAAGTAGTGTGCTTAGAAAAAAGAGATATTGTTAGTGCCTCTCTCCCCTCTTGTGCATGAAAAAAGCTAAGTGTTGAGTCTGATATGTCATGTTGTGCTAACCAGCCTAGCCATAGAGAGATAGATGGTAGTAGCAATTTGGTGTGGAATGGGCAAAGCTAACTTTAATTATGATTCTATTATAAAATATAAGAGTAGTTTATTGGTGAATGAATGATAGATTATGGTAAAGAAATAATGTGATGCAATGCTAGTTTTTTTATATTGGGTTGAAAAAAAGAAAAGGTGTCCATTTGTGCTTTAGTGTGTCCCGACCGAGTGAACCTTTTCTTGGTCAGGTCTGTTCCCTTCCCCACTCCTCTTTCTTTTTGCATGGAAACATTTATCCTTGCATCTCACGCGCCACAACACGAGTCAAACTCATATGTCCAATGTGCCAGACTACGTTAAGGACCCCAAACTAACTATTTACATATTATTATCATTTTCAGTTAACATATTTCTCCATACAGTTAACAACTTCAACTCTGTTAACGTAATAAATCCGCATAATTATCCTTAAAATGGATTAAGGATAGATAATGAATATATTATTGGCTACCCATAAACGGTTAGGACAGGTGTTATAGAATTGGTGGGTATCTATACTCTTGAAAAGTAAAATTATATTAAATTTAAATCTACGTACACTTATAAGTTAACATATTATATTCTTTTAGAGTAGGATATTATCAAATTATGTGTTTCTTTTTAGATTAATTGTTTATTAAAATTGTTTTAAAGAGATTAAATTTATTCGGATTCATGCTTTGAGTACTTATTTCAACTTATATTTAAGTATTATTTTTTGGATTTATATTTTAGAGTGAAATTTTATTTGAATTAATATTTTTCGGTGTATAAGTTATTTGACTTTATAACTTTAGAGTAATTCACATATGTATCCAGAATATATGCTAATTATATATATATATATATGAAATGTGTCAGATCATATTGCAAAAATAAGGGACTTTTGCTTAGGTATTAAGGTCTTTGAAGGGACTTTGAAGGCACCATGGCCCCTTCCTGGGATTTTTGGTGACATCAAAATCTGGATATGGTCACATCAAATATATGCGTCTGCAATGGGAAATTAAGAAAATAGAAACTAAACTGTAAACACTTAAATATATCTCTTATTCCTTAATTGATATTGTAGAGTTGATGACTTCAATGTTGAGTTCGAAAAGTTTCCAGTGAGGTTAATTTAGAAAAAGAAAAATTCATTTTAAGAAATTTTTGGAGTATTTAAGGTGGCAGTGGAGTGAGGCTTTATATTTTTAAAGATAAAAATACAAGTTTAGTGTCATTTTAGTTCTTGATTTGTGTATTTTTTCGATTAATTTTTTTTAGAGAAATCCATGACTGTAGTCTAAGATTTAATTTTATATATTTTATTTTAGTCTAGTTGAATATTAAACTAAACACGTTTATTTAAAATGATGTTGAGAAAATTTTTAATTAATTAAAATATCTAAAAAAAGATATACCGCCTACGAAATTGAGAATTGAACTAAAATTGAGATTTTTTTTATAATTTGAAGACTAAAATGGTAAAAGGCCTAACACTACAAGAAAAAGATTATTTAGATACTAATTTTTAGCTACTAAATAAAATGATTATTAACTGTGACTAAAAGTCACTAAATTAGAGTTTGGTTTCTAAATAATAGAAATAATGATTGAATTTAGTGACCAATTAAGTCAAATAATTGGTACCTAACATTACATACCAAGGTTTTAGTGACCTATGTCATTAGATTCTAAATTAAATTAGATACCAATTTAGAATCTAATGGCATAGGTCACTAAAACCTTAGTATCTAATGTTAGATACCAATTATTTTGACTTAATTGGTCACTAAATTCAATCATTACTTCTATTTTGTACTTATTTAGCAACCAAAAACTAAAATCTAATTTAGTGACTATTTTAGTCACAATTATTAATTATTTCATTTAGTAGCTAAATATTGGTGTCTAAATAATAACTTTTTTCTTATAGTGTAATTCGGAGATCAAAGTCCTATCTTGAAAGGGAGGAAGACTAAAATTATAATTTAGCCTAATTTTAACTAGAGTTTTAAATGTATTAATGTTACAGTGGTGTACGTTACAATTACTTTTTATTTTTAATCTCTTTTATATATATAGTGAACTGATCTTTTGTGTTATGGATATTTTTTTTCATCAGGGATTCTTCATAATAAATTTTACAAAATGAAAATGGATACCAACTGACATTTTTTTTTTCTTCATTAATGAAAATTCAATCAAGAAATTAGGGTCTGATGGATTTTAAAATACAGCTGGTGAAAGTTCTCGATCCATCTAAAAGTTATTCCTGCTAAAATAAATGTTATGTAACATTATGTGTTGCCTTCTACTCTCTCCCCTACTTATTCGAAAAAAGAATAACTATTTTTCTTCATTTAAGTAAGAATATGAATTAATATAATTTAATTATATTAATCACATTTATTTATGTTTTATAAAAGTGTGTTTCACTTGAACTTGATATTAAGAATAAGGAACTTATTAGAAAACAATCTCAACTAATTAAAAATCTCTAAACCACATAAAATAATATTTTTGTATGGTATTATTAAATAAGGAGAATTTAGTTAAAATTTGATTGAATTTTGCGAATACTTTTGTTACTTACAATTGAGTTTAGAGAAAGTGCCCGGTAAATATAATTTACGATCAATTCGAGGTTTAAAGAATATATCTTTTAATGTGTTAATGTACAAACGTTTATCCTTGGTCATATTATAATAAGTATCGTGTACGAAAATAAGTCTCCATGTTAATAGAATTTTAGTTATTTTTTACTCATATCTTTAAGAAGTTTATTTTAACTTTATAATATTAATATAATTTCATTTAAAGTATTATTCTCTTACATCTACTTATTATTTTTTATTTGTGTAACTGAATTAGGACGGAAATAATTATTATAGGTGAGAGGGACTATATTGCATTGGTAACAATCTATTAAAAAAAATTAAAAATTATAAGAGCTTTCACCAAAAAAAATTATATATAAGTTAATATTTGTTTTAAAATTTATATATATATTATAATCACTGAAACGAATGTAGATAATCTATTGTACTGAAAAGGCCTAGAGGGTTCAGATTTGGGGTCTGTGTCGCATACCCATGACCAGCTTTAAGTATGACCCATCATCGTTAAGGATCAAAGTCGTGACCCAAAATTAAGCTTTTAGTCAGAGTCATGGTCCAAACTCCAAACGCAAACCTGACCATCCAATGACAAGCGCAGAGATGCTTGGGCCAAAATAAAATAGAAAAGAAACATGAGAGGTTCACAAAAAAATGTGCTTTTCCTCGTTGAATTCAAATATATTATTATTACTACAAAATTGTGAAAAATAATAAATTAAAATTATTTCATATGTCAAAATTAATTTATTTTTATATTTTAATATTTATAGATATCTCTTACCTAACAAAACTATTTTTTCTATGTTGATATGATAAATCCAAATTCAAGAGACTATCTGTTTGGTTGTGATTGTTTACAACAACTAAGTATATAATATAATTTTATGCATATAAGCAAAACATCTAATGTAGATCATCAAACGAAATGCATGTTTTTTTATTCTTTCAATAAGCTTTCACAATGCTTTGCAACATCAAATATTTCTTAAAAAATGTGTTAAAGATGCTTTGTGTAAACAACTTTCTATTTTCAGAAGTTATGTTTACAAGACTTATAAAAAGAAACTAATATGTTATTTGTATTTATGACAAAATCAAATTGTCATCAATTATGTTATTTTGTCTTTAAGACAAAATCAGATTGTAATATTTTTATTAGTTTTCTCTTTCTTTATTTAGACCTAGAATGAGTTTTTGTATATATTTAACTCTTTACTGTTGTTCTCATTTGAAAAATAGAGATAATATTTTCATTTTCATATCTTTTATTTATTTTGGTTCATTTTTCCATTTTATAATATAGTATACATTTCATAATATATATAAAAAGGGTAAGATGTCAACATTACAAAGTCAAACAGTTATGGTAGGTCTTGCGATTTCCTTAGGAGGTGGAAAGAAGCCATCTACTCAGACCAGTAAAGCTCTATCATGCTCTAGAAGTATTGTCAAAGAAGTCACATTCATCCAATGTTAAGTCAAGTGTCGATATTCTATTTTTAAGTCTTAAAGCATGCTTAGATGCAAGAAGAAGCAGTGGCACGAGAAGAACATCACACCAGCTACAAAAGATGACAACGAATTTTTTCTTCTCAAGCTTTATATATAGAATATTCTTTTGAAGAAAGGAGACTAACAACAATGACGAAAGTCTTACTTCAAGAACATGTATAAGATTTAAAGGTTCCAAACCTTGTAGTTGTGAGAAAGAATATTGTTGATATTATTAGCAATTTAGAAGAGTGATAACATCATAAGACACTACTCCTCTTTCTAGTGAGTGAACTTATGATTTCTTATATCACATCCTTTTTAAACCTCTAGATTTTAGCTAGTAGTAACTATGTTCTAAAGAATACTCGTGTTAGTCAAGAGTGGCTGAGTACCAAATAATACTCTATGTTCAGCTAGGAGTGGCGAATTCCAAATAATACTCACGTTAGCCAAAGTGGTTGAGTTCCAAATAATACTTTGTGTTTAACTAAGAGTGGTTACATTCTAAAGAATACTCATGTTTGCTAGAACTGGTTGAGTTCCAAATAATACTTTGTGTTTAGCCATGAGAGGTCGCAATCCAAATAGTATCCAATTTTAGCTAGGAGTGACTAAGGTCCATATAAATATTAATTTGTATCTTGTAGAAATGGTCAACCTAATAAAACTCAATCAGTTGATTGAAAACTACATATAGTCTTTGATAACAAATGAGTCAGTATAAAAATACAATGTAAATCCTTTTTTATTACAAGGTACATCAATTGTCAATTGAATAAGTCACACTCGAACCTGGTGTTTGAACTGGTATGCTCTTATATAAAAAGAATTACTCTTAATTATCAACTATAATTTTTAGTTTAATAATAAGTGTTCGATGTAATAATTGGTATCGAAACCAAAATTTAAAACAACAATACTAAACAAATATTGAAAGTCATGTTACATATATGTAGAAAATGTTCAGATTCTACAATAATTTAATTCTACTATATGAATATTAATAATTGAATTTTTATGTGATACAAAAAAAAGGTATGTACATGTAAATACACTTCAAAATAAAATAAAATAAATAATTTTTCTCTATAACAAAGTATCCCGTAATTAAAAGCTATATAAGACTAATATTTAGGTTTTATTTCTTGCAATAAAGTCTTTTTCAATCACGATCAAAAAATTGAATCCTCTTTTAGTATATTTAAGAAACTCAGTTATTTATCCGTTATATTAAATATCCTGGAACAGTGTATTTTACGGCTTGATCTAGCCCATTACATCCGTATGTTTATGTTTTTAATTTATACATACTTACATAAATTTTTAAAAAATAACATTAAGTAAAATAGATTTAATATTTTTTATCCATATTTTTCAATCCATGACTCATTTGGCTCATCAAACTTATCAAATTTATTTCATTCTTTATAAAAAACATAATGTGAACTAGGGAAAACATGACTAAACATGCTGAATTGTATTTATAGTGGATAGATTCAAAATTTTGTTAGGGTATAATTGAGTAGCGTTTGGGCTGTTCGAAGTAAAAAGTCTAACCTGTTTCATCCTTCAGTTTAGGGATTTGAGTGCATGTAGAGTGAGTTGATATAATTTGTACCTAAATTGTTAAATTCTAATTCTAAACCAAATCAATTTTTTAATATTTTGAAAATGAATTTTCTTTTATCCTTTTTTATTGCAGTTCTTAAAATAGTGTAGAGAGAATATTCAACACAACTCTTATGATCCAAAATTTTAATTTAATCCACTTATAAATCCATTTGATAACAATCTTTTAAGTCGGATTCTAGTTTAAATCCATCCCTAACTTTATTCGAAACCCAATGTATGAATAATTTATAATTAGGTATTTTATAAAACAATTAGATTCAAGGTCTTTTCAAACACTAAAATAAATAAATAAAGTTTAAGCACTCGAAGACAACTATTACATTCACATATATTTTGTAAGACATTGGTGATCATAAATTTTGGGATCATCATTTAAAAGTTGGAAAATGTTTCGTAAAGGTTTCTTTTAACAATGTGTAAAAGATAATTATACTACACCTGTCGAGTAGGCACATTAATTAAATATTTGCGTGCTCTCTTTTGATATACTAAGGTGGCCAATCGGGAGGATCATCTCTGTTGGTCAAGGACAAGATTAGCTCATTGGACTAAAATGAACTATAATATATTAGGTCTTATACTGGACTGGGCCCATTGGACTTGAATGTTTCTGGTCTATTACAATATTTATAAATATGAGTCCAATCCTAAAAAATAAGGTACTTTTAAACTCTGATCTAAATCACCTATACAATTTTAACCTAAAATTGACTTGAGCATTAGAATGTCTACAGGACCCCACCTGAGACAGTGAACTATGGAAGGAGTAGAGCAACAAGGATCAAGAAGCATCAGGAGTGACCGAAGAAGACTTTATTGTTGTTGGAACTAACCCATCTTTTAACAATAACCATATAAAATGGTATAGATAAAATAAATGAAATAATATTTAAATTTTGATAATTATAATGATTCATCTCAACTACACTACATCTAATTTCTTTTTTTTACAATCTAATCTCTAATTTGTTGTTGTTATCAATAATTAAATACAAATAGTTTTAGTATCTTTTATGACTTACAATAAGTACATAAAGTCCATATATTTGTTATTTGCTATCATTTTAATTTTTGTATGAGATAAAGAACAAGTAATTTTTTTACAACAAAAATGATTTTAGTTTTCCTAACTAATCCTTATCTACTACTTTTTGTTATAACAAAAGGTTGTTTGTAAGATTACAAAGATAACTTTCAATGGATAGGATATACATTATTAGCGTTCCTTGTTAGAGAGAAAACTTTATATAGTGAAGATTTTATAAATAGGAAATGCTTTCAACATCGTCTTGTTATTCGTTTTAAAGATGTTGCACTTAAAGAAGTTTTTAATATTATTGCATACAAATAACTTTTATTTCATGTAAGGTTACTTAGAATCACCCATAATCACTAGACTTTTTCCACATGGAAGAATATTTATGTATAAACGTTTTGAGTAAGACTGTTGAAACTTGTATGCAAATTTTTTGTCTTTGTGTAGTGCTTTATTAGAAGTTAGTAGTTTTTTAGTTGATATTTTTTTTTTTGGTTGCACTTAACTAGTTATGCAAGAGAGAACTTTTTTTCTTTAAGCATTCGTTCGTAGTACTAACAACACCCAATTGGGTATTTGTCTATGTGATAGAGTCAATGTGAAAATTTGTGAGTCGATTTTGTAGAAGATTAGATGATCTAACAAACAAAATTGTCTTATGTTATGTATATATTTTCAATATCTACTTTATTATTGACACTATTTTATGTCATGGTCTATTTATCTAAACATCTTTATTTTAGATAATATAATCATTTTTACAAAGATTTTTATTAATATTATTAAATAAGAATTAATTTAATTATAATCTTACTTTACAATATCAAATTGGGATTCTAGCACACATTATGTTAGAGAGGGTAAAGAAAAGTTTTGTATAACTCAATAAACAAAATAAGACAATTTTTTCCTTACAAAACTTCCTATATGGGTGAGTTTCCTAAACCTTATTGTCCTCTTTCCTTCCACTTATGTACTATGGATGAAGATGGATTTGTGGTAGAACAAGCAGTTTGGATTAGATGATTTGAGCATAAATGTATAAGATGGATTTGTGAGATGAGTGTGTTTTGTGACTATCCCTTCTCCTGAAGAAAGAAAGAGAAAGACATCGTGGCACACATGTGTTTACAAATGTATCCTCTCCTTTTCTTTGTACATGCATGTTGAAAGCCTAAAGATTCCTCAGCCATGCATGCCACCTTTTGCACTATCCATAGCTATTGTTTTCGCATGATCAAGAATCGTTTCAGAGACTCTCGAAGCATATAATTAATTATCATGGGGAAGGTATCGATTATCCTTTTTATATAGTCGATTATATGTTGCTTTTTAGAGACATAATTGATTATCCCTTGTTACATAATCTTACATGTGTGTTTTTTTTATACATAATCAATTATCAACATCAAATAACCGACTATGGTGATGGTGATGGTTAAGGTAGTGAAGAACTGTGGTTTCAACTTTTGCGAACTAAAAGAGTGCATAACTGTGTGTTGTAGAAGAAGTATGTTTGGCTTGCTCGAACTGCTTCATGTAATGCTTCCTGACTTAGCAGTGCGGCACCGTTTCTTCCATCTCTATCTTAGAGTGGCAGTAATCCATCTTGTCTTTTTGTTGTTCACTGAAGAGAATGAGTAAAGGTTGGTTTGGGTTTGAGTTTTGTGTGTGCTCAAAAAAAGGAGTGGTGGTGATTATGCAAAAGTTGCCTATTTTAATGTCCGAAACTCTGGCTTGAGGTGGGAAATGCCAAAGGTACTTTATGTTTTAGTCAAAACTAAAGAACCTTCATTTAAAGGCATTCCTCTTTGAGACACTTGAACTTTCATCAAAATCTAAACTAGAGAAGAGAGATAACACAATTTAGGAATGTGGTTGAGTTAAGAATGCTACATTGGGTTGCATCATTTCAAAATATAAGCGTAATGTTAAAAAATATAACAAATTAGAAGAATTATATTTAATTAATTATATGTCTAATTAATTATATTTCATTTAAAATTAATTTTAAGTACAATCGGAAAATTCTTACAATTTCATAAATAAAAAAATCATCAACTAACACCCAACAAATTGATCATATTTCATTGTAAATTAATTTAAACACCAAGAAAATATTTGTAATATTACATCTTGAAGGTGCAGTTGGCTCTAGATGGGGGGTTAAATGGAGCTTACAATCTTGATTCGCAGCAGATAATAAATAAGCGACAATAAAACTTAATTCCAAGGCACACAAGATTTATTCCGGATCACTCAAACTTGAGCTACATCTAGTCCTCTTAAGCAACTGCTTAAGAGCTTTCACTAATCTGTTGATTAGAACAAGTATTATCACATCTCCAAGTTACACCGAGTACACAAATCTCTTCAGGTTACAACAAGTACACAAACCTCTCCAAATTATAATGAGTACACAAAACTCTCTAGGTTATCCAAGTAAACAAACATCTCTAGGTTATACACTAGTCTTAATCTCCCCCTGAAATTAAGACTACTCAAGATTGAAAGAAACACGGTCAAAAGAGAGAATAATGAAAGCTTACAAGGATTACTTCACAATGATGAAGAATTACATAATCTTCTCATAGCCCAAAACTCTAGATGCTCTCAATAGCAAATTTACAATAGACACTCAAATATTTAGTAAATTCTTTAATGTATTGTATGATGTATTTGTCTTTTTCCTTCTTATCTTCTTTCAACTTGAAATTGTTTCCCTATATATAGCTTTGTAGAAATTAGTCGTTGGATGCTTGAAAGGAAAATCTTAACCATCTAATGCTGAAACTAGTCATTGGAAGAACAACTTCTATTCTTTATTCTGCATTAAAACTGACTTTATTTGCACATAGAAACAATTTAAACATCACAAGATATCTCTGATTTGAAATAAATAATCACATTTAAATATTTCATAATAATTTGAATAATTTCGATTATGAACAAATTTTAACATTGAAGCACAACATGCTATAAAATCTGATTTTGATATTTATGTGAAAGACACTTTAATTTTTATTTTTTTAGATTTAGAAACAAATCAAATCAAAATTGTGTGCAACAAAATTATTTTGAATTTTTTCTATATTTAGCTATAGCAACATAATAATCCAGTCTTAATTTCAAAAAGTTTATGCAAATACATATAGGTATATAAAATACGTTAAATCAAATTTAATTTAATTTTAAGCAAAACTTGATAGAACCATAGACTAAGGTAGAGAGAATGATTTGATCTCAAAATAAAATTAAAAACATATTTCAAAATAGATTTAGAACATCTACTATTTTTATATTTATTTATTTTCAACTTTTCTCTTCTTTTAATTTCAAACAAAGTTAATATAATAAAATAATAGTAAATAAATAAAACACTTATTTGTGTCTATAGTTCATCTGTATATACTCATCATGCTTAGAGATCTATGAATATTAACATAACATATGCATAAAATCATCAAATACTAACATATACTTGTTATCGTCAAAACTTTATTAAATAATTAAATCATATAAAATTTTTTTGAACTCTCTAATAATTCAACACATCTTTGTAACTTTAAATTATATAACCAAGGACATTTAATTATCTCAATTTAAAATATTCTTTATCACCTTATTTATATTATTAATTTTTCCTCCTTTAGCATTCAAGTAACTATAGGTGGATATTATAACGACTAAGAATACAAAATATGACCAATTTAAAACTAACAAATACTATTTTTAAGGATTAAAACATACTTAGTCATATTTAGTTAGACTAAAAATATATTTAATTTTTAAAATATTTTTTTTATTTAATGGTAATTAAAATACATCGTCTAAATAAAAAAATTATACTATTATAACTAAATAAATTATTTGAAAAGTAATATGAATTAAAGGCAGTTCAAATTGCAACACATCTTAGTTTCAATTTACTCTATCACTATTTTTCTAAACTTGAGTTATTACCATAGAATTTAAGTCTTGGTGGTTATTACGACTGCACATGTTGTGACTCATTCTTTTGTCAAAGGTGAGTTCAATGCAACAACGACTTCACCTCACAACTTGAAGATGCAGCCACATGGATGGATCTATCTCATCCTCATTTATTACTCAGATTGCCATAATTTGCACTTCCTTTCTGCTCATCTACATTTTCATACACTTCACTACTTTCCCAATCAATCTTTTGTCTTCTTTGTATTATTCTAATTTCACTCTATTGGTTTAGGTTTTACACGATGTTCATATACTACTAGAAATTTCATATATAAAAAAGTATACTTTTAGCAAAATATAGTCAAAATTTGAATTGTGTAACCAAAACTGGTTACATGTTAATTACCAACACAACAATTTCTAATTTTGAGTAATACCTTCCCACCTTTAGAATCACATAACAAACTTTGGATACGTAATGTGTACTTTGATATTCTTTTAGAAATCAAGTATGATTTTAAATTTCAAATTAAATAATAATAAAAAATATTGGATGACATAGACTCATAAATTCGATGTTTTAATATTTTAATTGAAAATGAAATCAAGAAATTTAAATTTAACTCAAATATGAAATCTTTGTAGTATTTTTTTCCTCGATTTATTCAACATTTATAAGGTTTAATTAATCTTTTAAAATAAACATGAAGGTGTACTTTACCTACATTTCCTTGCAGCTCAAAAATATGTCATTAGTAAACGTGTAGATTTTTGTGACCTGAGGTTTCAATCTATGATTAAGGTTTCTTACGTATTTTCTTATTTCTATTTTCATTCCTTTTCGTCTCTGTCGTGCTCATTTCCATAATTTACATTGTTACAATCCAGACACAAAACATTACACAGTAACTGTTTTTTTTTTTTTTTTTTTTTTTTTTTTTTTTTTTTTTTTTTTTTTTTTTTTTTTTTTTTGCAGTAGTTTTCATATACTACACAAGTTCATTACATTGCAATTCAGTCTTAATTCAACTGCCACAAAACCTTTTGGAGTGGAAACCACTTAGAAACTGTACTCTAATATAATTGAGCATTATAAATATAAAAATTAAAAGCTCCATATTCAAAAAAGAAAAAAATAGAAAAAAGAAAAATATAGAAATCAAACCATATTAGACTCATCACGCTCACCGTGACTCTCGTGCAAATCACCGTTGGGTTTGGTGGCGGCGGCGGCGGCTATGGTGGCGCGACAAATCGGGCAATTGGAGTGGTTGCTGAGCCACAAGTCAATGCAAGAGGCATGAAACGAGTGTTTGCACGCGCTCAGCTGCCGGACTTCTTCGCCGTCGGCGAACACCGACAGGCATACCGCACACTCGCCGCCGATCTCCTTCGTGTGCACCTCTTTCTGGTACTTGATGCCTGCGTCGACAGTGGCAAGTTCGATCTCACGGTGGGATGCCTCCGACGAGACGGAGGGCTCTGTGGCGGAGGCATCCCGGCGGCGGCGGCATCCCGGCGGCGGCGGCGCGAGGGGCAGCCGAAGGCGAAGATGAATGTGTAGATTAGCGCCGGGATGGTCACAACGGCGAGGAGCGCGAGGAGGAACTCGAGTGGGGAGAGATCGACGGAGCTCGGAGGGTCGGCGAACGGCGGCGGTGGAGGAAAGGGGAGGACGGTAATCTGGAAGATGGAGCTGGGGGCGCCGTCGAACGGATGCGGTGGCGGGAAGGGGATGACAGTGATTTGGCCGGCGGAACGCGGCGGCGGAGCTGCGACGACAGTTGGTGAGTTTTGCATTGTGATAGAGGAAGAGAGAGAATGGATTATAATAATTATTATTATTATTATTTATTATTATTATTAAGTGATGTGTGTGGTTTTATTTCGGAACTTTTTGTGCTTTAGACATTTTTTTTTTCTGGGTCTGTTTTTTTGGTCGGTTCTGGTTTATTTATTTATGGTAGAAAAGGTGATTGAAAATGGTTGTTAGCAATGAAAGAGATTGAATGTGGATCAATTCTTTGAAGCAATAATTGGTTTGGGTGGGTAAGTGAATAAAATGGAGAATTTTTTTCAAGATGATATGAAGACAAAGAAGTCATAGCTGGACCCTTTTTGTCACTCGTTTGTTTGTGTTTTTCTTATTTTCTCTTCTATATTCACAGGTTTTTTTCTAATGAAAAAGTTCATACTTTTTATAGTATTAAGGGAATGTTTAACAAAATACCTGCAAAACTAGTTGATAGTTGATAAATTAGTTTATTAGTTAATAAACTAATTGGTAGCTTCACAAGCTAATTTTGTTGTCCATAAGTTAACTTATAAATTATTTGGTAGGTGATAAACTTTTTGGTAAAGTAGGGGATAGATGTAAAATGCATCAAATAACATGATTACATAAATTTTATTGCATAAAGAAAAATTTTCGTTTTTAAAAATCATATTATTATGTAATTATGTTTTTATATATATTTTTAAAATAATTAAATTGTTATTAAATAGTTTAGTACGATTATTTATTTTTTAAAAGTTGTTGTTGATTTTTCTCGATAAGTACACCTAGACAACTCTAATTTATCAAATATTCAATGATTCAAATAGTTCCTTGACCAAAACTTGCAATATATGCATAGATGACATTCGTACAAATGTTTAATCACATATTTGCAAAGATCAATTTGATAACAATATAAAGGACGTAAAATGCAATAGGATTGAATGTTTATATATATGCTGATGGTTTCAATCTTTCAAGTTCAACAATTTAGTGTAAGTTTATTCCTTAATATTGGTCTTCTAAGATTATGAAATAATCAATTAACCTCTTCATCAATGTAGATTCTAGTATTAAAAATAAGAGTAATATATTGTCAAAGATAATAGATGACTTGACTGAGTTTAAAAAAAGAAAGTATTTTTCAATATGAACATGGATTCTTCTATTTTCAAGCATTCAACGTAACAAAGTAATTTGATCCCAATAAAAGGAAAATTATTTACTCATGACGAGCAATGTAATCCTTAGATACAAGAAGAGAGAAAAAAAATAATTCTCTATTTTTCTTCTATTTATAGTGCAAGAAAAACAAAATATAATTCTAGAACAACAAGCAAAGTAAATGAAAACAAAGAAATAAAACCCAAAAACAATATAAAGTAAGATTGAAAACATACAAAAATTGAAAGGAAGATAGTTTGCAAGCATTAAAAGAAAGGAAAGAAAGAATTAAAACAAATCTGATATGGAGATGTAAAGAGTTTTTTGTTTTTAGTTGGTTAAGTACACAAACTTATACTGGAAATTTTAAAAGAATGTAATACAATGTAAGTTATCTAAGTATAAGAGAAAGTGTATAATGGATCTCTATTTAATGAAAATACAATACTTAACAAAACCTAACATTACATTATACAAACGAAAATAAAATTTGTGCAAAGCCACAACTTAGCAGTGCATTTTTGGTCCTATTAGAGTATAAAATGCCTTTTCGTGTCAAGTGAGAAATTGTAGTACTCTCTTCTTAGCTTTTGAACAAGTTTAATATGTCCAAATACGAATTTTGGAGCTCCAAACATGGTCTATGCAAAGACAAAGTGTCAAAATGAGTCCAATCAAGGAAATTAAGTAAAAGTTACAATTAACACAAAAATGACTTGCTACACATAAATCAATCTAAATTTATGAAGAAATGATATTTTAAAAGGTTAGTTCAACACAAAACAATGCATCAAAATATATGTTCCAAAAATTAATATGAATTCCGAGATTGAGTCGTGGCAGGAAAGCATAAGATCTATAAAAATAGAAGAAGGTGCAAATGAATTATTGTGGACAATTTAACCTATACACTAGTGAAGTTTATTAGGCCTGAAAGTGGTGATCTTGGTAGAATTAGAACTAACAGTAGAATGGCAAAAAGTTATAGCAAACTCAGCCTTGCTATGCATTAGTTTTAGTCCCTATAAAGCAATCTTTCTCTAGAAAATATTTATTTGATAATGTTATACTCAGTAGCCTTGTACTTGAGCTTACAGTGATAATGTGAGGAACCAAGCTTAAAGTTTAATGCCATGTGAAGGAGGAATTTTGATATTGTATGGAGTAGTGTGGCTTGACCAGATCGATGCTCTAAATGGTTACATTTAACTTGTCTTCGTGGTGACTCAGGAAGCACAGTAAAATGTTATTACTGTCATAAATGTAAAATTGGAAGATAAAGGAAAGCTAGTGTGCTCTATGTGTGCAGGCGTGCTAAGATTACCTATACTTCTTGGACCCAGCCAAGTAAATCTGCAGGAAAAGTTGTAGGTTGGTTAGCTGAGGGGTTCTATAACATTTAGAAACTTATAATATAATATTTTTTAAATTCACTGTACTCGAAATGAGTTCTGAAATAGCCTGTATGATATGAAATACGGTTGAATATTAGATGGTCCAAAATTTTTTTAGAGAATAAAATCATTTAATAAAGTTTTGATGATAACAAAATTTAAGTATATATTTATATTTGATGACTTATACACATTACGTAGTTAACATTATTATTATTATTATTATTAAAGCAGGAGACACATGATGTATAAAGAGATAGATTTTCTTACTATTTACTTTTATGTGTTATTAATTTGATTTAAATTGATTTTATATCATACTGTGTGCTCAGATTTGTTCATAATAGAAATTATTCAAATTATTATAAAATATTTAAACGTGATTAATTGGTTTTATATATTATCATGCTTTAATGTTTAAATTTATTCATAATAGAAATTATTCAAATTATTGATGAGTATCTCAAATATAATTTCTCTATGTTATTTTAAATAATTATTTTTTATACAGAATTAATCAAGTTTAATGCAGTATAAAATGTTAAAGAAATATTTCCAGTTTGAGCTCCATACATCAGAAAGTCAAAATTGCTCTATTCAAGCGTCCCAACGACTAGTTTCTAAAAGGTTACATATAGAGAAACAATTTCAAATTGAAAGACAAAAGAAGAAGAACAAAAAGAGAAATACATTATACAATATACATTGAAGAATTAAAATATCTACTATTGAGTGTTTATTGTCAATTTGCTATTGAGAACATATAGAGTTTTAGGTTGTGTGAAACCATTGTGTAATTCTTCACCTTTGTAATGTAAACCCTTGTGAGCTTTCAATGTTCTCTCTTTTGAGAGCGTTTCTTTAATTCTTGAGTGGTCTTGATCTTAGGGGGAGATTGAGACTAGTATAACTTGGAGAGGTTTGTGTATTCGTGATAACCTGGAGAGGTTTGTGTACTCGTGATAACCTGGAGAGGTTTGTGTACTCGTGATAATCTGGAGAGGTTTGTATACTCGTTGTAACCTGGAGAGGTTTGTGTACTCATTATAACTATTAGCTAAATAGTGAAACCTCTTGAACAGTTTGTTTAAAAGAGAACTGGACGTAGCCCAAGAGATTAGGGTGAACCAGTATAAATCTGCTTTATCTGTGCTTATATGTTTTTGTCTTGGTTGGTGGTTTCTATTTATAGAGAATTGAGTTTAGGCTCCATTCAACCCCTCTTCTGGAGCAAGATGTTCCTACAAACACAACATCAGTAAGGAAGAAAAGTAGAGAAAGAAAAAACCGAGTCAAGGGATTAACAATCTTACTCTTCAAATCTGCAGGTAAGGAAATGAGATATATACTTCAATTATCTATTTCAATTTTTTTTCCAGTGATGTGTCTCTAACCTCATTCTCTTTAATTATTTTTTAAAATCTACAATATTTGTTTTATTGTACTAGTTTTAGAGTACTGGTTTTATTGTAATGGTTTTACAGTACTTATTTCACTGTACTGATTCTATTATATTGATTTTGTTATACTTGTGTCACATGATCATCATGTACATAGTGATTTGGAGAACTTATAGATGGAGGTTTAATCCTTGAGGATTTAAATGAGTAATGTGTGTGTATCTGTCTTTGTGTGTGTTTGTTTGTGTCTATGTGTGTGTGTGTGTCTGTGTGTGTCTGTGTGTGTGTCTGTGTCTATGTTTGTGTGAGTGCCTGTCTATGTCTCTCTGTATGTTTGTTTGTGTCTGTGTGTGTCTATATGTGTGTGTTTGTCTGTGTCTGTGTCTGTGTGTGTTTGTGTCTGTGTGTGTTTGTGTCTTTGTCTGTGTGTGTGTTCGTGTGTGTATGTGTGTGTCTATCTGTGTGTGTGTGTGTTTTTTTGTATGTGTGTGTTTGTGTGTGTGTGTTTGTGTCTATGTGTGTTTCTGTGTCTATGTGTGTGTGTGTGTCATAATTTCATTTTTAGGATTAGACACTCAAAATTAATTGTTGAATTTGAAAACTATACATTTCTATTTTCTATAATATTTCCATAATTTCATTTTTTGGATTAAACACTCAAAATTATTTTTTATCATCTAAAAGGTGATTTTAAAACAACATATATGAGATCTTCAAAAAATAGATGTTTAAAATGGGTAATCACAATATGTTAAAAAGGAATTTGAATAAATCTTCTAAATAAAGAAAAAAATTTCAAAACTAAATAAGAAAACGTGGGTGTAACAAGTGGAAGGGAACACCTAACGAGGTTAATAACAAACCTGTCAAAGGAGCACCTAATGAAACAAGAAAAAGAAAAATTAAGTTAATAAAGAGAAAAAAAAATGGGTGTAGCCAATTTAACCTTGGTTATGTTGAAGTCAAATTGGAGCCCACCAAATATATAAATATTGCTACTTAAGAAAAAAAAAAGATCCCACTAAAAATTAAATCATATCAAGTTTGCTTAAACAAATTGTTAATCAAGTTTTTACATCTATAATTAGTTATAAAATTTACCTAATAGCTTTCTACATATGCAAAACTACGTGTATACATGTTAATTTGGGTTTAAAGTAAACTAAAAACAACTTATACATCTAATAAAAGGAGACAATCAACATCAATTTAAAATTTAGTTACGCCAGATACATTATTATCAAGCCAATCTACCATATATAAAGCTAGCAATGAATTTCATATACGCATAGATTTATCTACTTTAAACTCTAAACAAATCATACATCTTCAACTAAAACTGAATCATCACCTTGAATAGACCGTTATCTTTTTTTGATATGGTGTGCAACTTTTGTTGTCGATGTTCTATTATTTTGCCATTTCATTTCAATCTTATTTGATTCACAAGTTTTTACGACATTTGTTTCAATTATATACAATATTATCAAATGAATAAGGTTGGATACATATTTTCATGGCTAATGTTAGTGGTTTTTGTGTAGGTTAATATGAAGACTCTCTCTAAAGCAACAATAATTTTATTATCAATAGTGATGTTGCTTCCTAGCACAACACACTCAATTGTTGTAGAGTCTGATGAAAATAATTATATCAAGTCAGCTACTTTTTTGTCTGAAAAATTTGAAGTGGGGCCAGGAAAAGTTGTAGTGAAAACATTATTAGATATTGACTTTCCAAAGGGTCACATTGGGGTTAAGAGTTTTGATGTTGAAGTAGTTAATGAAGATGGTAATTCAGTACCTCTATATGAAACTTACCTTCATCATTGGTTTGCCGTTAAATATATTGAAAATATTACCATGTCAAACTACATTAAACAATCTCACGACCTTCGCAATGGTATTGAATTTGAAAGAAATGATGGTATGTGCCAAGGTTTTTTACTTCCACATTATTGGGGCTTGGGAGGAGAATCACGAGGAACATCCTCAAATCTTCCAGATCCTTTTGCAGTTGAATTAGGTAATCTTACAAAATTAAAGCATGGGTTTAAAGAAAAATGGTTATTTAGCATCATGGTTATTGATACACGCGGCACACAAGATAGAAAAGGTTGTTCAGAGTGTAGGTGTAAGCTTTTCAATCTCCCAAAGAACTTTTACAATGTTACAACGAACATTAATGGTCAATTATTGTCTAGTAATTATAAAGGAGGACTCTTTTGTTGTCAAGATAACTTACAATGCAAATTAAAAAAGGGTTTCCTTGGCCCAATAAGAAAACTTTCACTAAGATACAAAATAAGGTGGGTTGATTGGGATGAACACCAAGTGCCTCTTAGGTTCTATACTTGATTCAACCGATCGTGTAAGATCAAATGGTTCAACACCAATTCATAATTGTCAGGTAGATGGTTTATTCAATACATACTATACAAATATAAGCAAACTTTTGACATTCACTTATATTTCAAACAAAAGTAATAGGTTATTAGTTTTTTTTTCGTGAGTGAGTAAAACAAATTTCTCAATTTGTTATAGGCAGAATATTCTATTCCAAGAATTCATGACAGTGACTCCCCTCATGTCAAGAGAGCATACATCCCAATGACAAAAGGTGGTTATCTGATATATGGCACTGCTCATATGCACACCGGTGTTGTCAATACTACTTTATATGGACAGGTAATATCTGAATTTATTTTGGTATTCCTATATAATCTATATCATGTAGATAACTTTATGTTAAATTCTTTTTTCTTCATGAATTTGTTAGTAATAAATTTTGTTGATAAGCCTTATATCTTTGTAAGAAATTAACTATTTTAATGCATCTTTTGTAATTTATGTTTTTGCTTAATTTAGGACGGAAGAGTGTTATGCACTTCAAATCCAAAATACGGAACTGGAAAAGAAGTCGGAAATGAGAAGGGCTACCTAGTGGGAATGTCAGTTTGCTATCCAGAACCTGGTTCTATTAAGATTAAAGATGGTGAAATTCTAACACTAGAATCCATATATGAAAACAAGTTCCGTACTGGAGCTATGGGACATTTCTACATTCACTTGGCAGAACAAATACCAAACGAAACAGAACAAATACCAAACAAAGATTAACCATTTGATGTGAATTATTTATTTTTATCTTTATTTAATTTGTAGTGTAATTGAAATCCATAAATTTTGTCTTGTGGCATATTGTTTGGTTTACTTTTAATCCATTCTTTGGTTTATGATTATGTTACTTTTGGCATATTGTGTCTTGTGGATTTGTGATTTGTTATATAATTATCTATCACAATCATTGTAATGTTAGTGAAATACTAAAATTGTATTCTATCAATTGAGCTTACAATTTAAGAAAAGATGTTATGAACCTAATTTCAATTTGAGTTTAAGAATAAAATAAATTATGTAAAATAAATTGCAAATCACATCAAAAATGAAAAATGAAAATATGAACCATAAAGTTAGAAATGAATACAATATGTTCTATATTACTTACGATAATAGCTTTTTTTAAGATAGATGTTTTTCTTAGGTATTCATACAATTCACTCTTATAGAAAAAGTAAAATGGAAATAAAAATTATTGATGATAAGACGAACTAACGAACCTTCGTAAGAACATTTACCACCTAGACCATTTACTAACGAATCTTCATAACCAACCAACCAATCTAGCATGGAAAAAATTCAGCACAAAAAACTAACAAAATAATTTCTTAACTAACAAAATACTTTTAATGCATAACAATATTGTTATTAATTTGTAAAGTATAAATAATGAATTATTTAATTAATTGTTATAAATATTTTGTTACAATAACTACTCTTATTTATCTCATACGTTAAAATTACACATATTACAATTCCTAACTTAATAGTCCTACAAAGTTGATAAATTAATCGTTACAATTACTAACTTAATAGAGATAAGAAAAAAAAATACATCTTAACTTCTTTAATAGTTACAAATTTGAAAAGTCATTTATCTATTCTTTGTGTAAGCCCCTTAAGGAAAAAAGAAACAAATCAAGCTCTCTCTCTTACCCTCCATTCTCTATATCTCTTTTTTTTTTTTTTTTTTTTTTTTTTTTTCTTTTTTCTTTTTTTTTTTTTTTTTTTTTCTCATTTTCACTCTTCACACTTTATTTCTTTTAGAATTTGGTCAAGTCCTGCAGTAAGAGTCTAGGACCATTTCTAACTAATCAGAATTTCAATCAACGTAAGTTCCTATTTACTTTGAGGATCCTTTATTCTCTGCTTTTTTATTAAGTTTTTGTCATCAATCTTAGTGAGAGTAGTTGAGAAAAGTGTTTCACCCAATTTTATTAAGATTATACTGAAATTTGGTATTATATGGATAACTTTTTCTAGATCCCTAAAGTTGGAATGGTGTTGTCAACACTAAATTTTGTCCAGATGAAGATATTTTTTTTTTAACTTATTTACATTCATTTTCTTTTAATTTAAAGTTAAAAAATAATTAAGATTAAAATTAAATATGAATATAATAAATATTAATTAATTAATTGATAATAAAAAAGGAAGCAAAAGAAAATAAATAAAATAATAAAATAAAATAAGAAATTGAGATGAGAAAGAGAAGAAAAAATGATGAAAATTGTAAAAAATAATAAAATAATAATAATAAAAAAAAAAGAAATGTGACGTGGCATACTCTTACTAGCTCAATAATAATTCATTGCATTTTCATTCACACAGATGACACCGCTCAACAAGAAAATCACGGTTCAACATTGAAGATTTGGCAACGGAGGATCATAGGTAAAGACACATCACACGTTGTGTCGTTTGAAAAAAGAAAAGCAAGGTGGATGGGTTACCTAAGTAAAACTGGAACACAAACCGGCAAAAAACCACATTGGCAGTGCCTATATAAAGCCACTTATGCACAAAAGTGAGGGGGGAATTCAAAATTGAAATCGAAGAGAGTATTTTTGAAGTTATAAAAGATAGAGATACAGAGCTCATCAGTGGAGAAAAAGCAAGAGAAAAAAGTCTTCCAGAAGTCGTAGAGTTCATCGGAGAAGAGAAAGAACTCGCCGGAAAGAGGAATTGTAGCTAAGGAACGTGTTGTGCTTCAACATGTAGGATCTTAATTCCTTCAATTTTATGTTTAATTACGTATCATGAGTTCACTGTTCATCTTCCATATGTGAAATTGCATCATATCACTCTCGTTTGTATTTTCATGATTTGTTTTACTGTTTTGATTGCTTAAATGCTTTGGAAATGCTATGGATTTGTATATACTAAATGATGAGTGATGAAATGCATGCATCTCGAAGCTTCTGGTTAAACATTAAGTGTTGTAAACCTTCACTGGAAAACTCAATTACCAGAACCTCTGTAACCGTTAATCAAAGTTTGAATCATTTCATGTAAATCTTCCAAAATAAATGGTTGAAACCTTGCACCGAGGATTTTAAGCGTGTTTTTTGAGTTTACATTTGCATATTTGATTGTGCCATTCGTAACTACTCTTATAAGTGTTTTTGTTGCACCGAGCTAGTCTCGGTGCAATTTCTTATTCATGAATTGATTTTGTTTTACATCACAGTGTTGAATCAGTTTTTATTTCTCGCCTCATTTTCAAACACCTTCTGTTTTCAAGTTTTAACACTGTCATATAAAAAACCATCACCTCCACTGTGTTCTTCTATGCACTTCCAACGCAATGGTTGTTAAACGTTTCTGCTTAGAAATAGTTCTACGATAAGTTCTCCAAATTCCACTTTACTTTTATGCTACCATTACCATTAAAACTCAAAATTTTCAAACTGCCATCTCATATCCTCCACCATTGTGCTTTGTTCATCCTATCCTTGTCGCAAGTCATCATTCCAGTAAGCACCTCTAATTTTTGCCCAGGCGAAATCAGCTTCGCCCGGGCGAGAATTACAGCTCAACATTTTTTCATTTTTTCTTTGCAAAATTCGCCCAAGCGACTTCCGGCTCGTCCAAGCGAAAATATTCCTGCACCTTTGAGATTCAGGATCTTTTAACTTCACTGCTCCATGAGGCCTTCTTTGCATTTGGACACTGTTCTTGGGAATTTTCCTCGCCTTTCCAAACTTTTCCCAACATTTCTGCACTTCTCTTTCTTCCCCTTTGTCTATTTCATCAATGGCAAGAATTTTCATCAAGGATCAAATGCATGGATCCTCTTTTCCTGTTCAACACAAACTTCATCTAAAACATCCACTCTAAAACATTCTTTTGCACCACTTGGATATTTCATAGCTTCAAAGACATCAAAACTCACCTCTTCATCTTGTGCACACACCTTATGTTTCCCTTTATCAACATCAATGATGACCTTGGTAGTTTTCATGAATGGTCTTCCTAAAATCAGGGGGACTTCAGCATCCTCCTCCATGTCCATGACCACAAAGTCAACTGGGAATAGAAAGTTATCCACCTTCACTATCAGGTCTTCAACAATTCCATAGGGATATTTAATAGACCTGTCAGCTAGTTGTAGAGTCATCTTTGTAGGTCTCACTTCAACATCTCCAATCTTCTTCACTATGGAGAGAGGTATAAGATTGATGCTTGTTCCAAGATCCATTAAAGCTTTTTCAATTGTGAGATTCCCTATGGTGACAGGTAAGGTGAAACTTCCCGGATCTTTAGATTTTTGTGGCAAGGATTTTTGAATGATGGCACTACACCCAACTTCCAATTCAACTGTTTCCTGATCAGGAATTTTTCTCTTCTTTTTCAATAGCTCTTTCATGAACCTGGCATAAGTTGGCATTTGCTCCAGGGCTTCAGTGAATGGAATGTAAATCTGCAGCCTTTTCAAAACATCCATAAACCTTGAAAATTGCCTATCCTTGTCCTTCCTTGAGGGTGTATGTGGGTAAGGAATATCCCTCACAGGGGGACTTCTCATTTGACTCTCACATTTTTTGTGTTTCTCATTCCTTCCACTTTCTTATCTACTCTTTTTTTTTCTCCCTCACTCTCATTTTTCTCTTCTTCCACTCCACTCTCTTCAACATTTAGCTTATCACCAATACCTTCTCCCACAACCTTTCCATTCCTTGTTGTAATTGACTTGCAGTGCTCCTTGGGGTTGGTTTGGGTGTTGGCTGAGAATTGACTTCCTTGTTGATCTGCTAGTTGTTTGGCTAACATGCAAACTTGTATCTCAAGATTTCTGATGGAGGCCTCTGTATTCTTTTGATTAGCCATAGAGGCTTGTATGAATTTTTCCAAAGTATCTTCCAACTTGGTTGTCCTATCTTGAGTTGAAGGGAATTGTTGTTTTTGGTAGGGAGTGTTGGATGGGCCAGCATCCTGTTTCCACCCAAAGCCTTGACTTTGATTATTTCTCCATCATTGAGATGCATTATTCTGATAATTTTCAGAAAAGCCACCTTGTCTATCTTGATTTCCCATATACTGAACCTCTTCTTGTGAAGGATTGGCTTGATAAGAGCATTGCCCATTTGAGTGGTCACCTCCACAGAAGTCGCACTTCATAGTTTGGCCTTGATTAGGAAAGGACTGCACAGCCTGTAGTTGCTGAGGCAATTTTGATAATTGCTTTGTGATTGCCTCCATCTGTTGGGTCAAGAACTTATTTTGAGCTAAGAGTGCATCAGAGGTACTAAGATCAAGCATCCTTTTCTTTTGAACAACTTGCCTGTCATGTTGGGCCCGATAGTCTGTAGAAGCTAGAGCATCAATGATTCTTATTGCTTGCTCTACATCCACATCCATCATGGTACCTCCAGCTGCTGTATCCAATATTATCTTAGTGTTAGGCCTCAGACCATTGTGAAAAATGGTCAGTTGTGCTATATCTTCCAAGCCATGATTTGGGCATCTTCTGAGCATCACTTTGAAGCATTCCCAAGTATCACAAAATGCTTCATCTGAGCCTTGCCTGAAAGTGGAAATGTTCGACTTAGCCTTGATGAAACGGGACAGTGAGAAAAATCTATGCAGAAATTTTTCCTCTACATCATTCCAGCTTGTGAGACTCTGATTGGGATAGGACTTCAACCATTCTTTTGCTTTACCTGTTAATGAAAAAGGGAACAAATAGAGGTAAGCATATTCAATATCACCTTCTTCAAACCCCATAGTTCCAACAAGCTCATAAAATGTAGCAAGATGAGAGTATGTATCTTCATTATCCATCCCCGTGAACTGGTTGGCACTAATCAGATTGAGGAAGGATGCCCTCATTTCTACATGTCGAGTAGTAGCAGACATTGCTATGCTAGAGAAATGTCTTGGCCCTTGCTGCATGGCATAGTTCCCCAGAGTTCTTCTAGGTGGAGGCGGTGGTGGCAAGGTTATCAAACTCGCGAGTTAACTCGCTAACTCGTTCGAGTTAACTCGCTAACTCGTTCGAGTATGAGAGTCTACTACACTTTACCGAGTCAACTCGGAAGCAAACTCGTTTTTGTAGTAGACTCGGATGCAAACCCGGTTGACTCGGTTAGACTCGCGAGTTCGAAACCGAGTCAGCAAGTCAGTGAAAAAATCAAAAACGACCAAAATAGTGGTCGTTTAGTTCGAGTTTAGGGTTGTTTAATAACCTGAGTTTTAAAGCACCTAACTTAGGGTTCATTGTCACTATTCACTGCCGCCGCGCCTCCCAACGATCCTGTGCCCCGTCGCGCCTTACCTCGTCGTCGCTCCGTCGTCGGTTGCGTAGCCCGTCGTGCCTCCCATTGCTCGCGTCGCCTGCTACGCCTCTCACAAATCACGTTATCTATCGCACCTCCCACAGATCGCGTCGCTGTTGCTGCTCGCCTCGCTCCGTCACGTCGTCGCCGCCTTCTTGCGTCAATCAGTGGAACTCGGGTGGGTGTGGGTCTTCTCTGTTTTTGTTCGTGAACTTCAATATGTCTCCTCTGTTTTTGGTTCGTGGCTTTCAGTTCATATTACAGTTTAAAGTAATGATTTTTTTATATTTATTTAATTTAGAGACTATAATTTTTTGGAACTGTAATTATTTTGCAGTATCTGTAAATTTCTATAATGTCTGGTAATGCTTCAAATTCTGCTGGTGGTACAGCAGCCTCTCTTCCACCTAGAAGTAAAAATTTTGCAGGGAATAGAACATACATTGGATGGAAGTACGGGACTGATGTTTTAGGAAATGGAAAAAAGGTGAAATGTAACTACTGCTCAAAGATTAATAATAGAGGCATATTCGGATTTAAGCATCATCTTGCTGGAACCAGATACGATTCTGAACCTTGCATCTCGGTACCAGAAGAAATTAAGGCTTTAATGATGATGCTAAGGATGCCTCAGCCAAGAAAAGAAGATTGACTAATCTTGAACAGATGGATGCTGATGAAGAGTGTGGACAGAGCTTTAGCAGCAGTAAGAATATCTTCAAAAATAAATCTACTGGTGAGGGTGTTCAAGCAACTCTGAATCAAATGTACAAGAAAGGTGATAAAGAAAAAGTTGATGCTCAAGTTGTTGAATTCTTTTACACAAGTGCCATTCCTTTCAATGCGATTAGGAATCCAGCTTTTATAAAAATGTGTGACATGATTGCAAGATATGGTGTTGGCTATAAACCTCCATCATATCATGATATTAGAGAGAAACTTTTGAAACAAGCAGTGGAGAAGACAGATGTAGTCCTTGAAGAATACAAGGAAGAGTGGAAAAGGGCAGGTTGCACAGTTATGTCTGATGGGTGGACAGATAAAAAAAGGCGTTCCATTTGTAATTTTTTGGTGAATAGTCCTAAAGGAACGGTGTTTCTCTATTCATTAGATACCTCTAACATATCAAAAACTGCTGATAAGGTATTTAAAATGTTAGATGATGTTGTAGAATTTGTTGGAGAAGAGAATGTAGTGCAAGTAGTTACTGACAATGCTGCAAATTTCAAGGCAGCTGGAGACTTATTGATGCAAAAAAGAGAGCGTTTATATTGGACTCCATGTGCTGCTCACTGTATTGATCTAATCTTTGAAGATTTTGAAAAGCATCTGAAGGTCCATGAAATAACCATAAAAAAAGGAAGAAAGATCACTGCCTACATTTATGGTAGAACACAGCTGATTAGCATTTTGATCACAAGGGGAAGGGACTTGATAAGTCCAGGAGTGACTAGATTTGCCACAGCTTACTTGACTCTATCTTTTCTTCATGAACTAAAAGCATCATTGATGAACATGTTTAGCTCTGAAGAGTGGCAAACAAGCAAGTTTGGAACATCACAGGAAGGGAGAAAGGTTCAAAATATGGTATTAGATAGTTGATTTTGGAAGAATGTCAGTACATGCTTAAAAGTTGTTGCTCCTCTTATGGTGGTCCTTCGGTTAGTTGATTCAGATACAAAACCCTCAATGGGATTCATATATGAGGAGATGGATCGTGCAAAGGAGAAGATTAAAGGCAACTTTAATAATATTAAGAAAAGGTAACATTTCTAAACTTTTATCATTTGAAATTTAGTTACTTATTTATTTGTATAACTATTTTTCTAATATAACATAATTTGGTACTTTACTTTTATAGTTATGAACCTGTTTGGGAAATCATAGATCAGAGGTGGAATAATCAACTTCATAGGCCTTTGCATGCAGCCGCCTATTACCTAAACCCCCAGTTGCACTATGAACCAAATTTTAGAAATGATGATGCTGAGGTGAAAGAGGGGTTGCATACATGCATGCAAAGATTAGTTAGTGATCTTGCAGAAAGAAAAAAGATCAATTTGCAACTTCTTGACTTTCACTTTGCTAGAGGACTTTTTTCTATGGAAGATGCAAAGGAATGTAGAAAAGCTATGCTCCCTGGAGAATGGTGGGAAATGTTTGGGGATAGAACTCCAGAATTAAAGAAGTTTGCTATTCGAGTTCTAAGTTTGACATGTAGCTCTTTAGGATGTGAGCGTAACTAGAGCTCATTTGAAATGGTAATTCAAGTTCATTAAGTTATTTAAGGTTTTTATTTTTCTTTCTTTAACTTCTATTTTACTAAAATTTCATATTTGTTTATAGGTTCATACAAAAAGAAGAAATCATTTGCACCAAAAAAAGATGAATGACTTAGTTTATGTCATGTATAACTTGAAGTTGAAAAATAGGCAAATTAGAAAAACTGTTGATCTCCCATTTGATGGATATTGATTCTGATGATGAATGGATAACTGAAGAAGGAGATAATGTTGATGTTGAGCAAACTCAAGTTGAAGGTGACGGTGAAAATGATGACTTAGCAACTACTCTAGATGGACATGCACCTGATCTTGATAATATAGTTTTTGATGACAATGATAATGAATCATCTGGGAAAGAACTTGATGGTGATGAAGATGGTGATGAAGAAGATGGTGGAGATGATTTCATTAGAGGATTAGATGATTAGATGGAGGAGATTAAACTTGATAACATTTGTATTTTTTGCTTATTTAGTTATTATGTTATTGTTGGTACATTATTTGAACTTATTTATTTTACTAGTGTGGGATTGCTATCATGAAAATTTGGCTTTTTATTGAATGTTTTTAATGAAGTAGACTCTTACGAGTCTACGAGTCAGGTTTACGAGTCGAGTCTATTGACCCCTCACGAGTCTACATAGACTCACGAGTTTGATAACCTTGGGTGGTGGAGCTTTGTCTCTTTCAACCATATTCTCTTCTTAATTTACTTGAATATCTTTGTGAGGGTTGGCGGAAGGTTCTTCTCTTGCTCCTTGCTTTGATCTCTTTTTCCTTCTACGGTTGTTCTGAGCTGTCTTTTCTATTTCTGAATCAAATTGCAGTTGATCTCTAGGAACTTGTCCTCTCAATAACATAAATCAGGAACAACTTAAGCAAGAATTAGCACAAAGGATTAGCAAATAACTAAAACAAAAGAAAATAAAAGACAAAAATAAAAATAAAAAATATTCACAGTACTTAATGAGCTATGTTCTCAAATTCAAAAATAATGACTATTTCCTGGCAACGACGCCAAAAGCTTGTTAAGACTTTATTCGGCAAGTGTACCGAGTCACAAGTAATATAGTGAGTTAACTAAAGATGTCAAATCCTCAGGGAATAATTCTGTTTTAGATTTTAAATTCACGACTCACTAAGCAAATAAAAGTTGTAAGATGATGCGATAATAATTTGAGTCAAGAAACATAAAAGAACAATTAAAAATAAGTAACAATTATAAAAAGGAGTTTGCAAGATCTAGAAGGACTCTGGGATTGAACTTCATCTATCTCCCTCATTCATATTTTGGATTTGATAAAAACATACAATATCCGTAACTACTCACAATTGATGCACATATAAAAATCATTCACACCAATTCCTCTGATATGAAATTCATAAGAAAATTTCCTAAACACCGATCCCTCAGCTATTTAGTAAATTATCCAACATTAAGAACAGATGTTATATGCAATCAATACATCGAAACCTATCCCTAGTATTTCAATATATTGAGTATTTTCATCTAGGTCAGAAACTCAAAAGTACTTCCCAGTTAAATTTAAGAATCAAAATCAAGACTCTATTGATCAGATAAAATCTAGCATTAAGCACAAGATGACAATACCAATTGAGTAGAAACTAAATATTATATATAAAAATCACCAAAATATGAATGAGTTCAAAAGATTACATTCAATCCCAAAGATGAAGAATTAGCTACCCATGGTAGCCATTACAACCCAATGAAAGGAAGATTTCCGTCCTCTAGGTCTTGATGCCTCCTAAAATCCTAAAAATCTCCTTTTAAACTTGGTTTTGGGCCTAGGTTAAGTGGCTTTTCTCTTGGGTTTTTTTCTATTTTAAACTTTTTATTTCTTTTCTTCATGAATCTTCCAATCTACAATTTTCTTCATTCTTTTATACCTGAAATTTCACAATAATTGAGATTAAATGATTTCCTTTAACTCAGGACTCAAAACATAAATTTAAATCTAAAAACTCTAAAATTGGGAGTAATTACTATTTTAAATAACACTTAAACCCACAAGTACTCAATATTTCTCATGTATAAAAACACTCAAAATTGATACTTATCAAAGTGGGACCCTAAAACCCCGAGTCTGAAAAAGTTTAGAAATAGAGGAATTCAGTGATACCGGATGGGATGTACTTCCTACTTCGGTTTTCATGAGACCTCAATTAGAGTCTGTTCTCTTTATTGCCTGTTCATGAGCTAGTTGTTTACCAACAACTTTGAATAAGGTGATAAATGAGGGCGATAGCTCTGATGACCTCTATACCTCTAGGAATTAGGGAACTTACCTTTGTGAGGATGCATGTAAAGATTGAAACCTACTCATGCTGATCGGAGGAGGATGATCGAAGAAAAGATTGAAAGAAGTCGAGCCAAGATGGAAGGTCGGGAGCCAAGACCAAAGGAGATTTCGCTGTATAGTCTGGAACAAAGTTTTTACAGTGCTGGGTGGATTAATGCTGATCAGGTGGCAACAATTGAAGAGGAGTATGGAGATCAAAGCTTTAATTTTGTACACTCTTGTCTTCCCAATGAACAAATTAGCAATTGGGAATTTGTAGATATATCCATGGTGTATGCACAAGAAGAAATGTAATGCTTTTGACTTGATTTTGAACAATTTCTCTCATGTGTGATACTTTTCTCTTAGCAATAAAATGATTCAAACTTCAATGGAAAAATTTTGTGTTTTAATTTTGAATTGTTTATTTATTTTCAAAAAATTGAATAATGCAGATATGATGAAGCTTGTTTTGAAAATAATCATTCCAATATTTCATATCCAAATTTCACAAAACCCCGATGATTATATGGAAAATGATGAATATGAAGAAAATTGTGAACCCTCTCCGAAGTTGTTGAAATTAGTTGAACAAGAGGCGAGAGAAATTAAAATGCACCAAGAAGAAGTTGAAATGGTTAATTTGGAAGATGAGGGAAAGAAAAGAATGTTAAAATTGAAGTTGGTCTGACAAAAGAAATGAAACTGAAGCTATATACCCTTTTGAAAGAGTTCAAAGATATATTTGCTTGGTCATACAAAGATATGCCTGGTCTAGATCCTGAAATTGTACAACATAGGCTACCACTTAAACTAAAATGTCATCCAATTAAACAGAGGTTGAGAAGAATGAAACCTGAGGTATCGATGAAGATAAAAGAAGAAGTGGAAAAACAGTTCAATGCTGGATTTTTAGTAGTAGCACAATATCCTCAATGGGTAGCAAATGTTGTTCCTGTGCCAAATTAAGATGGGAAAGTTCGAATGTGTGTAGACTACAGAGATCTGAATAGGGCTAGCCCTAAAGATGATTTTCCTCTACCGCATATCGACACATTAATGGATAATACTGCTACGTCATTATTATACTCATTCATCATGGATTTTCGGGATATAATCAGATTAAAATGACGCCCAAGGATATTGAGAAAACTACCTTCATCACTCTATGGGGCACGTTTTGTTATAAAGTGATGTCACTTGGATTAAAGAATGATGGGGCAACTTATCAGAGGGCAATGGTGACTCTTTTTCATGACATGATGCATGAAGAGATTGAAGTTTATGTCGATGATATGATAGCTAAATCTGCATCTGAAGAAGAGCATCTTGTTAATATGAGAAAGTTATTTGAAAGATTGAGAAAATATAAACTCAGGTTGAATCCGTCTAAGTGCACTTTTGGAGTAAGATCTAGGAAGCTTCTTGATAAAGTGCGTGCTATTCTTGAAATGCCACATCCTTGCACGGAGAAGGAAGTTCGAGGTTTTCTGGAAAGATTAAATTACATTGCTAGATTTATTTTCCAGTTAACTGCCACTTGTGAGCTGATTTTCAAATTGTTACGAAAAAATCAAGTGGTAGAATGAAATGAAGACTGTCAGATAGCATTCGACAAGATTAAACAATATCTAAGAGAACCTCCAATACTGCATCCACCAGTTCCTGGAAGGCCTCTTATTCTCTATTTGACAGTATTAGACGGATCAATGGGTTGTGTTTTGGGCCAACATGATGAAACGGGAAAGAAAGAGCATGCCATATATTAGTTGAGCAAAAAATTTACTGATTGTGAACAAAGATATTCCGTGTTAGAGAAAACCGGTTGTGCATTAGCTTGGACAGCGAATCATTTGAGACAATATATGCTAAGTCATACAACATGGTTAATATCTAAAATGGATCCAATCAAGTATATTTTTAAAAAGCCTGCTCTAACTAGAAGAATAGCTCGTTGGCAGATGTTATTATCAGAGTTTGATATTTCATATGTCACGCAAAAGGCTATCAAAGGTAGTGCTTTAGCAGAATTTTTAGCTCATCAACCCATAAATGATTATCAACCTATGCAACCTTAGTTCCCAGATGAAGATATTATGACCCTATTTGCTATGGAAGAAAGTACGGATGATGAAAGAAAATGGACTTTATTCTTTGACGGATCCTCTAATGCATTAGGACATGGGATAGAGGCAATACTTATTTCTCTGAAAAAACAATATATACCAATGACTGCAAGATTATGTTTTGATTGCACAAATAATATAGCAGAATATGAAGCCTGTATTATGGGGATCCGAACAGCCATAAAATTGAAAGTAGAGGCTTGAATGTATATGGTGATTCAACACTGGTTATTCATCAAGTAAAAGGGGAATGGGAAACTCGAGATTAAAAATTGATTCCTTACAAAGCATATATCAAAGGAATGATTGAGCATTTTGAAGATATAGAGTTTCATCATATTTCAAGAGAAGATAATCAATTAGCTGATGCTCTTGCTACTTTGTCATCCATGTTTGAGGTTAGTCAAGAGGAGGAATTGCCAATGATTAAAATACAAAGCTATGAAAATCCAGATACTGTCATTTCATAAAAGAAGAAGTGGATGGTAAACCGTGGTATTTCGATATTAAGCGATACCTCAAGAGTCGAGAATATCCTGATTCATCCTCAGAGAATGATAAAAGAACGTTGAGCAGGTTAGCCTCTAGTTTCGTGTTGAATGGAGATGTGTTGTATAAACGAAATCATGATATGATGCTACTCCGATGTGTGGATTCAAAAGAAGCAGAGTTGATATTGCAAGAAATACATTAAGGAACCTTCGGAACACATATGAATGGACATTCTATGGCTAAGAAGATACTAAGGGCTGGTTATTTCTGGATGACTATGGAAAATGATTGTTGTCTGCATGTGAGAAAGTGTCATAAATGTCAAGTGTATGCCGACAATATTCATGTGTCGCCTACTACTTTAAATGTTTTATCTGCGTCATGGCCTTTCTCTATGTGGGGTATAGATGTCATTGGTGCTATTGAACCAAAAGCATCAAATGGATATCGATTCATACTAGTGGCCATAGATTATTTTACAAAGTGGGTTGAAGCTGCTTCCTATGCTAATGTGACCAGAAAAGTGGTGGCAAAATTTATAAGGAAAGAGTTGATTTGCAGATATGGAATTCCTGAAAGAATTATTACTGATAATGCCGCTAATTTGAACAATCATATGATGTCAGAGCTATGTGAAGAGTTCAAGATTAAGCATCATAATTCTTCCCCCTATCGACCAAAGATGAATGAAGCGGTTGAAGCGGTGAATAAGAACATAAAGAAAATAATCCAGAAGATGGTAATGACATATAAAGATTGGCATGAGATTTTACCGTTTGCTTTGCATGGTTATCACACTTCCCTGAGAACATCAACCGTAGCAACGCCTTTCTCGCTTGTATATGGAATGGAAGCAGTATTACCATTTGAGGTCAAAATACCTTCTCTCAGAGTATTGATGGAGACCAAGTTGGAAAAAGCTAAGTGGGTCCAAGAAAGATATGATCAGCTTAGTTTCATTGATGAGAAGAGGTTAGCCGCTGTGTGCCATGGACAATTGTATCAAAGAAGAATGAAAAAGGCATTTGACAAAAAAGTTCATCTGCGAGAGTTTTGTGAAGGAGATTTGGTGGTTAAAAAAATCATATCTGCTCAAAAGGATCATCGCGGTAAATGGATGCCTAACTATGAGGGTCTATATGTGGTAAAGAAAGCTTTCTCCAGAGGAGCACTAATTCTCACAAGGATGGATGGGGAAGAGTTACCTTTATCGGTTAACTCTGACACAGTTAAAAAGTTTTATGCATAACCTGATTCCATAATATGGGGAATGCAAATTTTTGTGGAATATGGAATTTTTGTACAAAAATGACATTAGAATTGTATCTGCATTATCTTTTGACAAAATAAAATTTTCTTTGAATTCTCTATTATATATTTTCTTATGCTAAGAGAAGTATACACCATGGGTTGTTTACAAGATTCCTTAAATTCTAAAAGGTGTCGCAGAATGATGAAAAAAGAAGAAAAACGATTGCATAATAAATCATGTTTATGGAATCATTGAATTTATCAGAAAATTCCAAAAATGAAAAATATCTTAAAGCCTGATGAAAAAAAACTAAAATAAATTATTTTCTCAATTTAACATATTGAATGCATATGTTTTGGATAAAACCCTTTGAGCCTTCTTTGAGCCTATTTAACAAGAAATGTTTACTTCAATGATAAAAAATGTTAAAAAAAAGATTTTTCATATTGGGACAATTAGATCTTATTTGTCCCAATTTAAAAAAATTCATTTACTAGAAGCATTAACATAAATATATATAAAAAAATAGAAATCCGTTAGACTGAGAATCGCAAAAGGCAGTCTAAGCAAAAGTTAGGACATATAAAAGAAAAAAAAAAGAGAAGAAATATTATTTGTACCTTTCTTTGCACCTTTCTTTGAGCCTAATACATAATTTTTCTTTTAAAATATATACCTTGAACAAGGATCATCAAGTGAAAGTCAGTTCAAGTTTGCATATCAAAAGTTTCTTAAAAGAAA
>Ga0209489_101956_pt1 | contig 42398 bp, 15 predicted proteins | sample SiratrowhiteBW_FD_187527 | JGI IMG/M metagenome (GOLD analysis project Ga0209489, IMG submission 187527) | Root nodule microbial communities of legume samples collected from California, USA - Siratro white BW (SPAdes) (version 2) | ecosystem: Host-associated > Plants > Roots > Nodule | place... | reverse complement strand
ATATATATATATATATATATATATATATATATTATTCATATCTGTGGGTTAAATTTTTGAATTCTTACATCTTAAATAAAATTTGAATTTTCTCAATTTTAAGTTATTTAATTTCTTGTAAAATTTTAATTTGTTTAAAGCTTCTTACTTAAATAATATATCTTATTATAAAATATTTTAATTTTTTTATGACAGTTTTTTTGGATTTTCTATCCAAACATATTATAATTAAAAGATGCATAATGTAGACAAGAAAGATATATAACTTTTTGAAGTGACAATTAGTATAACCTTACTCGTAACTAATATGTAGTGATAACTTAGCAAACATAACAATGTAAAAATCCTTCATAATGTGCATGTATTTTTTTATTCCAATTTATATATGTATACATATAGTTTGTATGAAAAAAACAATATAATCTGAATAATTTTGTAAGTTAATAAGATTTCTTTTACACTCACCTTCATTAATGTTTTAATTAGTTGCTTTTGTTGCTATTCTACAATTGAAAGTATTAATATTCATCAATATTTTCTATAATTAATATTGTTTTTTTTTCTAATATCACCTTTTTAATTTGAATAATTTTGAGGAGGAATTATTTTATATTCCAAAACAAAGGTATAAATATTTATACTATCATTAATTCTAGCAAAAATTATGTCAGAAGAATATCATGTAATTTATCTAATAAAACAATGAATAATAATACTTATTGACTTTTCTGTTTTAATTTTTTTTTTGTAAGTATTGAGTCAGAGGAATTTTTTTATCTGATTTAGGTAGTTTGAGATTTTTTTACTAATTGGATTAAAGTTAACATGGATGGTGTTGTTAGAGGTTTACCTGATTTTTTCTCCTAGAGCATGAAAAAGTTTGTTGGTAGTTTCTCTTCCTTCTTGAGAGTTCAATTTTCTCTCTTTATTAAACTTATCAACACTATTTTAAATAGAGCACACTAAAGATGTTGGCCTATTAAAAAAAAGTGGATTAAGTATTTATCCTTTTGAAAAAATATTGATTTCAAAATTTTACATATTTTTTAGAAAGAATAACCACTATACTAATAAACTTAATTTTTTTTACGGAAAAATAAATTTAACTTTTCTTAATATAATAATTTACCCTGTATCATTATTTTAGAATTTTCTTACAAGAAGTATAGACTGCCTGTATATTATCTGGTCTAGGTTTTTTTCGAGAGTATCCTTACATAGGTTTAGTCTAATCCATGTTTATTTGTTTTTTATAATATATTTATTTTATAAGAAAAAATATTTCTGATATACTTTTGACCCTTTACTATGAAGTAAGAAGACAAAAACTTAAACATAAAAATTTAATTAATAGTATAAAATACAAAATATACTAAAATTACTTGAGAAATTTTTACAAAATCTAAAATATCATTTACAGGTCGTGATTATGCTAAAACCTTAAAGAAAAAAGTGAGATGGAACAACTAGGGAGAAATAAAGAATGGTTGAAAAACAAGATTTGAGTTCAATACAAGACATGATTGGACACTGACTTCAGTGGCCATTCTCAAATTCATAGTTATCATGATTGCTCTTTCTGAACATTCACACACATATATAATCCACTAATGAACAATTTCTAATAAGCTTGTGTTTGACTGAGAAGAAGCAATACAATAGAATATTAGAAAGGCCCTTATGATTTAATTAATTTAAACCACATAAAAGTTTATTAATTTTTTCACATACTTGAATTGATGCAGCCATGTTGGAACAAATAATTGACCCTACAAACCTCATTTGGAGGTGGGAACCTTCTTGGTTATAGTTATCTCTTTTTTTCTTATTTAAATCTTCTAATTTATATATTCTTAAAGTCATTGAAACACTTTGTTTTAGACCGCAAGTGAGCTTGGGTTCTATTTGTTGACTTTTACAATTTTCAAAGGGAACATATATACGGCGTTGCTTTGTTCATACAAAGAAAAAACAAAACCAATGGTGGGTTGGCGTAAAAGGTCCATGTGACCCTGATCCTATTGAAATTTTTCAAAAAATGGCTACACAACAACAAATTAAGTAAATCTTTTCTTCATTAAAAAATAAATAAAATTAAGCAATATGGTTTTTTTCATGGCAAGAAGCATGCAAACGATAGAGAACAAAGATGCCTCATGCATTTATATGTTGTCAAAACGAGCTACTACTAAATATTGAAAGGTTGAGTCAATGTTGATAATTATAAGTTTAACAATTTTAAATATTATAATCGGTTTTAGTTTTCATAAATTAGCTTTTAAGTTTAGGATAATTTGTAGCTTTTTTTCTTAAATTTTTGTTTTAAAATAAATTATTAAGACTCTAAAAAAATTATATTCATTTTGACAGACTGAATTAGGGTTAAACAAAAAAAAAATAAAAATTGACCTAAGAAAATTGAGCCGATCGATGTAAGCTTTTTGGGTCAAACGGAGCCTAAAACAATTACCTTAAAAAGCGTCATCGATATAGTATATGAGTTTTTTTTAAGTTTATATAATTATAAAAGTCCAAAAAAATTGGTCAGCAACGGATCAACATGTCAAACTATCTAATATATAATTAGTAAAAATGGAAAAGTATAATATACAGCATAGTTACATTTTTAAAAGTAATAAACAAAACCATTTTTTCTAATTTTTGAAAATAGATATAAAAATATTTGAACGTGATTAAAAAAATCAAATTCAGCTCTGTTTTTACCAAACTATTTTTGTTTTAAAAATTACATTTAATAATGCAAACTCATAAGCAGCCACTCCAAAGGGAAACTATAAAATGGTTTTGATGTATATTCAAAAGCATACTCATATGAGAGATCGTGAAGAAAAAAGTATTCAATTATTTGCCATAAAGCGTGCTGGGTGATTCAAGTCATCATCATGTATATGTTTCTTTTTGTTTATTTCATTGTTAAATAAACATACAAATTTCGAAATATAAAAATGTGAGAAATATTTGTCTCTTTTGTTAGCAAAAGCCTATAATATATATATATATATATATATATATATATATATATATAAAGTTGACTATTGAAGTGGATGTGAAATATGACACATAGATGCTATAGAAATTAAAATTCTTGCAGCGTTTACTAGTATTCATTGAAAAATATTCATCAAAAGAGCTACGTAGTGTTCGTATGAAAATGATTGATTGCAATTTAGTGCCTAAGATGTGACTATTCAGTAGTTGACATGAATATGTAAAAAAGATGATAGCAAAGGATCAAACCCTAATATATATCTAACTTTTGATGTAAGTAAATGGAGATTTTCTTGGGTATTATTAGTAGTATATTAACTGTAGAATAGTGACATCTATTAAATAATAAGATTGAAGTGAATATGAATTAAGGGTGTGACATGGATCATAGTTCTTTAACCACGTCCCTGTTGTAAGTGCATCCGTTGACAATTAATAATTCATTGATAATTGCGTGGAGTAACAATAGTCACTGAGTTAATATTTATAGAAAGAGTGTGCACATATGGCATTTATATGAAATAATTACCTTGGGTAGTTTTGTTCTTAACGTAATTTGACTTTTAATATACTAGTATGTGTCATTTTCAATCTTTATCCTTCTAAATCTATTTAGGTATTTTAGGGTTTAGAACCCTAATTATATATTTACTAGTTACATTTTCAATGTACTGTACAAATTAATTAAAAATAATATAATATAACAAAAGATAGTTGTTAAGTATCAAAATGAAATAATTAAATCTTAATGAAATAATAATATATAATTTAATATCATTGTTAGGATTTAAAAAAAAAAAATATTAAGAAGATTCATTACCAAGAATTCCTAATATAAAATAACGATTACACTACCTCCAATTCAAAATTATAAAATTTAGTATTTATAGATTTATTTTTCTCATATATATAACTCATTTTTCTTATTTTATTTCTATTTGATGTAAATCTTTAACTCATACTTAAATTCTTAATAATATTCCTAATAATAATATACTTTAACATGTTATGTATCAAAATAAAACAAGGTTAATAATCCTCTCCAACATATAAAAAATATTATATACAACGTTAATAAAGGATTCTCCATTTTAATTGTATAAAAAAATTGTTACTATTTCACCATTTAGGTTTTGTAACTACTTTTTTAAACTCTATTAACTACTCATAACGAAAAAAGAAATCTTCCACACAATAAAAAAACTACCCACAATAAAATTGTAAAAGTTATTTGTTTTTATAATTAAATATTAAATTTTATTCTAATAGTTATTACAATAATAATTTTTAATTTTTTTATCATAAAAAAATTGACATACATCAACTGTAAGATTTTAAAAAATAACTTTAAAATAAAAATGTGTAAGAACCTAGAAAATAAATTTAAAACTTTCAACTCGTATTGAATTCCTAATAATATGTTTTAAAAAATAATTGTTTCTAATAATAGTAATAGTATACTTAATATGTTATGTATCAAAATAAAACAATGTTATATTAGTAATCCTCTCCAACATATAAAAGTATTATATATAACATTAATAAAGAATTCTCCATTTTAACAGTATATTCAAATTCTTACTACTTTAATTTTTAATTAGATCTTTATTAATATAAATCATTTATTAATTTTATTACTTATTTCCTTAAATTGTGTATCACATGCTATTTTATTAACCTTTGATTTTTTTAATTAAAGATCATTATTTCATTTTATCAATATAATAAAGTGTAACAACTTCTTCACTTTAAATATTATTTTGTTTTTTATTTTTCATATACAACGTAAACTAATAAGAATGACAGATGACTATATATTAAAACTGATTTCAATATTTTTTTTTCTCTTGCAGTCTTTGAGTTTATTTATTTTTAAATGTTTTCAAAAGTTAGTTGAATGGAAATGAACTTTTAACATTGGTTCTCATATCAATTATTATATTAAATACTTATCCTTAAGTTAAAAGTTGGATCTAATTCTTTCTATTTAAGCATCAAATTTAAATATCACAATTTAATTATGACTTAATTCATTTAATCTCTATCACATTATAAAACAATTGATGTCCGTCTGTAACAACAGACTTTTAAAACGAATGTTTAACTAATATATAAATAACAAAAACAAAAGGAGATTTGAATAAAAAAATAATAAATTATAGGTTTGTAATATCTTATCAGGCTCTCATAAGTAACAAGCTAACGAAAATTTATAAATTTAAATATATTAATATTATGATAATAAAATTTAAATTTAATTTAATTTACATCATCAATCTATTTATATATTATAACTTATTCTTATCTATAGTTTGAACTTGACAGCAAATTACAAAATATTTTAACATATACGATTATAATATATTTTGAATAACTCTATTATTAATTTTAAAATGTAAAATTTAAATTTAATTTTATTGTATAAAAGTTTAATAATGTAAAATATGCATCGCATTATACTATTGTTTTATTTCTAATCAATAAGAATTTTTTAACATCAAATCCAACTAAACTGTAAAATAGTTCTAAAATATTAAAATAAACTAGTTAATTTTAATAGTAATTAAACTAAACAATTTATAGGTTTAGTTATATTTTTATATTAAAAGCCTAAATTAAATTAGTATAGTTACTAAACTATAGTCTGTGAGTACAATTTTTTTTTTTTTCTTGATAACCAAGATACAACATGAAAAGTTTATACTATTTAACGCCAATGGATAGGACATTAATGATGGCTCCCTACGTAGAGATCACTTTAATTGAGTTATTTTTTATCTAATAATAATAATGATAATTTCGCAAACGCATGGCTGAAGTCGTATATCTGTGTTTAGACACAAATAATATATTATTAGAATGAAAGAACTAAATCTTAGACATATAATTATGTGCGGACAATCAAAACTGAAAGTTTATCTGACTTTCGTAATAAAGTTCAATAATTAATATTTATTCTTCTTATTTTTTTCCAATAAAAATATATAATATAAGATGGAATAACAACAAATAATGTCTCTGCATGAGGATTTGAATCGTGTTTTGTCATTTTAGAGAAATTTCACTACACCAAATCTCTTTGCTATATTTCGTTATTTTAAAACGTAATGAGTCAAACGTAAAAAAGTGGCAACAATTATTCAAACAAACTATAGTGAGCCTGAAGTCGACCAAAATGGCTTTTTGACAGATTAAAATAAGCGATTTTCGTATACGTACTTGACATGTCAGGTTTGTTGCATGGAAATTTTATTTAGAGAAATTTTAAATCACTCCCCTTGTATTCTTATGTGTTATAATATGACTTTTGTAGTTATCTTTTCTTTGTTGGCAGTTACTGTTTTGACCATGGAAGTCATATTCTATCTCCTAAGCATCAACTTTTGAACCGACTTTCATGCAACGCTAATTAAAAATTTTTGTTGGTTTAAATTGAATCACTTTTTTGGGACGATCGATGAATTGATTAAATATTTTGTTTTATGGTGTTATAGTATATAAGGACATGCTTTGATGAAAAGGAATGGAGTTCCATAAAAAGTACAACAAAATGAAAAACAACTTGATGAGTTATCTTGTTATTTGCACCGTTCCATGCCTAGAGAATCATTGGTGACTAACATAACAATGCACAGTAATTTATGACATCAATATTAAAATGAGAGCCACATGAAAGTTGTAAATAACAAATGAGTTTATATTTTTCGAAATGAAAAACAATTTGGACCCAATTCAGTTTATGGAGTGTTAGAGGGGTGGAATGGAGTGTGCATTGATTTAGAAATAGACTATATAACAACCATAGTAATTTATATACATGACAATTTGGTCTTCTTAAGTTAGGTTTGTAATAGGAATGATAAAATGAGTTAACATGCTTGTCGAACCTAAATACTAGACAGCCAATATCTCAATTTCATCTTAAATCAGTACATGAATAAACTTACATAAGAAGATAATAGAATAATAAAAGCTATATTACAAAAAATACAAAAAAATAATAATTAAAATAACATGTCCTTTTTATATGAAGGAGTTCTAAAAGTGATCAAATTTTCTTTTAAGATCATAAATTCTTTAGTTTATTTTCTCAAAAGCTCTTATAAATATTTATCTTTGAATTGTGTAGCTCTTTCTTATTATCTTAAATTTGTAAGCCTATTAATCATTATTGTGGACTTGGGATTGTATTGTGATATCAACAACATCATCATCATCTCTTGGCGGGTCTGGATCATCAGAATGTTATTCATAATCTTAGGATATCCTACCACGTTAGTAGACACCTTAATATTAACATAATTTAGTTTTTTCAATGTTTGTTCATTAAAAAAGTGTGCACCACTTAACATGATCTATACTTAGATAGATTGGTCTAAACCATAATAAATTGTGATGTGTGTGATAAGAATGTCATATATCTTCTTATATTTGTTATTAGGTCCCATGATATGATGTGACCATTTAATGAAAATGTTATTTTTTATATAGATTAGAACATCAAAATATCTTCTTACAATAAATATGCAAAATTGTTATCTTGCAAGTTTAAAATATCTTCTTACAATAAATATGCAAAATTGTTGCTTTGGGAACTCAAAATATACACATATATGTAAATGTTAAAGTTTATATTAATATTCAAATTATCTAATATTTTTGACTTCCACCTTATGTGGTCCCATCATATAACTCAATGTTATATCTTGATCTTACCCTAATTTCTCATAAATGTTGAATATAAATTTTTTTTGTCACTGATACTTTAGACTAGCAACAATAAACCAATTTGTTGGTTTCATTTTGATATTTACCTTATTAATATCAATATACAAATGACTAACTTTTATTATTCTTAAATTTAAGTAAAATACCTTTTAACTTATTCGTAATACGAAATTATACAACTTTTTCGTAATACAAAACTATGTGAGATAAAATGTTTCAAACTTTAAAATTGTAAGTGATATTGTAAATACAAACCTAATTAAGCAAAGTATAAAAGTTCATTTACTTCAAAGGAAGAACTAGCATTGTGTAAAAACTTTTAGCATATTAAATCATTTGATCATGCTTGCTAAAAATCATTTTTAATTTAAAACTTGATCCACCACACGTAGCTTAGGACAATAAACTCCATCAAAAGTTACAAGAGTTTTCCCTTTTCTTGGCACTTCTTTATTTTTTTATCTTGCAAAGACATCACAACTAAATTGAAAAATATGAAACATTTTTCTTGTACAATAATATTTTATGTATTGCAATATACATATATCAAAGTATGAAAGTAACATTGGGCTAAGGTTTAATGGAAGAGGAAAAAAATATATAAAAAAATAGAACGCCATCATCAATTAAAACCCTCAATGTAATCCATTATATTTAAAAAAAAACATATAATTGATTATATTGTTTATTTTGAAATCTAATTGGTTATGGCTTTAAAATGGGACCTTCCCACATTATTGAGCCGTATAATTATACACGAATGACACATTTTGTACAATACACATATATCAATGTAATACAGTGACCACAAAAACATAAGAATGAAACTAATCACATTAGTGAGATCACATAAATGAAGCAACCGAGCCAGGCCAAGGAAAAATTAAGAAAGGAACAAGGAAACACTGACAATGTGAAGCAAATCTAAGCATTCACGGGTTTTTTATGCAAATTACCAATGACTCTGCAAGGTCTAACATTGGACCAGATGTTGATTAAGAAATCTTCTGTCATTTACAGGGTTCGGTAAACTCAACTATGCTCAAAGGGAACAAAACAAAACCATGTTAAGTTTTCAATGCCTCTCGGCAAAATAAGCCACGACTAAACTGTTTCAACTCATTTCCTTTTACCTTTCAATCAATAATTTACTTTTAGTATATTATATTATAGTATATTTATTTTTTATTTTTTTCATTTTCAAGATCAAAATCGGCAAGTTTTACACCACTAGGGAACGTGATGAGGAAAAAAGCACACACCCAAATTATTTTGCAAGTTAAAATAATGAAAGAAATTCACAAAAAGTGATTTCCATGTCAAAAACAGCCAAAATGTTATAAGGATTGAGACAGTGCGAGGCACACACACCAATTCAATTGCTACTTCCTTTCCTATTGGTCAAACAATTTTTATAAATTTTACTTTCCCATCATCATCATTTCCCTATTGATAATAAAGTTAAATTCAAAATTAGTGAAAAACTAAATAAAAAAAAGAATTTAATAAAGTGATGGCCCCACATAACACCCAGTTATGTGCAAGGCTGAAGCCGCCGAAGGTGGCAACTTAGGATTACGTTTGGATTCACGCATCTTATCATCACATATAGATAAATGTTTTTGTTTCATTCACAATTTTATTTTATCCATTACTGTTTAATATTTGTTTAGGTAATAATATGAACGTTTTGACAGGTTAACTAAAATACCATTATTAGATTTAATTGTCACATTTAAATAATTATCTTCATTAAAATTTAATGGTTACGTTACCGTTTTATTTTTAAATACATGCTAGTGAGTTAATAGAGAAAGATCTACATAAGTTATCTTTAATCTTAATTTTTAAAAATTTTGGATATACAGATCCTTTAATTCTTAACTGCACTGCAGAACTTGCTCAGTTATATTTAAAAGTTTAAAATTGTGTTTGGTTAACTTTTTATGTTTCTATAAACATTTTTTAAATTTTGAAATAGTTAAAATAAAGTGAAATAAAATTTGTGATGTGTTGGAAAAATACTTTTTCCACATTTTTATTGGAATTTAACTTTGACACCCACTTAACATTTGAATAAAAAACTATATAAATCCGCGAATGTAATTTCACTATACAAAATAAATGTTCATTTTCTATAACTTTCTGATAAATATAAATATATTATCACTTTCATATTCTCATAAATGCAATATATATATATATATATATATATATATATATATATATATATATATATATAAGCATTTTCCATATTTGAGTCTTATTTGTGAAAAAGGAAAATAAAAGAAAATGATAAAAAAATGTTAATGTGTTTAATGGAAGGGAATGAGAGAATTTTTTTTTAATTATGAGATCCATATCTTACTTTACACCAACTTTCATCTATAAGTATTTTTTTTATCTTTTTCTTAACTATTCTTATTTTTATTTAATTTCTCACCTATTCTATTTTTATAAACTGAGCCAGTTAATTTTTACCACTATAGTTTATTATTCCCTTTCAATTTTTCTCTTTCACTTTCATTAACAAATTGTTAAAGAAAAAATTAGAATTATTTTAATAATATAGAGTGACAGAAAATGATGGGGCCCACGCCCTGCATTATTGTCCATTAAAAAACACTGTATTCACTTCAATTTGCGTCTGAGAAGACTTTCATTACTGTGGGCCCCACATTAAAAGTCAATCTCTCACTTCCCATATTGTATATTATACCCTCTTACTGTTTTCTTAATTATTGCCTTAAAATAATGCTAAAATATTAAAATAAAATAATAAAATTATAGTATTTAGCACGACTGATGAATTTTTTTTAAAAAGTTTCAAAACTAATTTAACATATGTATTTGTGATACGAAATGAAATATTATTTTTCCAATGTTAGTATTAAGCAGAAAGTAACATGATAGAATGCATTTTTCTTTATAATGTTTAAACAATTTGCATTTGCATTTATACAGTGAAGAATTTGTCTAGTGCATGAAACTTTGGTGAGCAATAAATATTACAAAAATGAAATTAGTCTCCAATATAGTAAATTAAGATAAATTTATGCCAGAAAAAGTAAAATATATAGTTTTTGGTAATTATATTTGTGAGTATTTAATATTTTTAAAATTTATGGTTTCCATAATTAAATTACATGTGGCAAATTTCCATATGTTTGATGGAGTCTTCGAGGATTGTGTTTCCCCAGTAGTCAGTTTCTAAAGAATCCAAGGTGTCTCATTTACCAAGATGAATGAAAAGGAAAGGATAAGATTTACATTAAGAATAATAAAATATATATTAATTTTTATAAATCATGACAAAGTTTTAAAATTACCAAATGATATATCATTTCTAAAATTTATTTATTTTTCTATAAATTCAGGTGTCACTGTTTGACTTTAATAATTTTACTATTTAGTACCAAGAATGTAACGACAATTTAAAGTTTGTTCACTGAAAAAAAGAACTTATGATTAGTATTATGAAAATGTATTTTATTGAGTTTGTAGTTAATTAGTATGATTATACTTTGTGTTCCCAAAGAACACCGCAGGTAGTATTTCGAATGCTAGTTGTGAAGTTTCTTTTTAAGCAAGAAAAAAAAAAAGAAAATAAAAAGTTATACTCAATACCAAACTAACAAGCATGCACGTTTATTTACAAATACATATAAAATGTAAAGAGTACAAATTAAAATATTAAAAAAAATTTACGGGTAAACAACAACAATGTTTCAAAATTTTAATTTTTGTTCATTTTTATTAATTATTTTAATGAATTATTTTGATAAAAAAAAATCTTACATTTGGTATTAGGCAAAATAAAAATAGTAATAAAAAAGTATATCTAATTTGACTATGGTTCACCATATATGGTGCTATTTTAGGATGAAAACTCTAACATTTCTTTTAAAGAAATATACTTACATTTCTGGAATAGTTTGAATTTCCCAAGTTGACAAAACAATATCTATATTAGCCATGAATATTCAATTTTCTAAAGCAGAAACTATAGTGAAAATGCAATTAATATTTTATTTGAAATTTTATGAAGTTATAATTTATTATATTGAAAAAGGAAAAAACTTCTTTGATAACGTTACGTTGTTTTAGTTTGATTCGTATCTTTTATACAAAAAACTTAATAAATACTGCTTTTAATGCAGTTCTATTTTAAATTCATGATTTTTTATTGTTACTTATTATTACTTTTTAAACATGAAAATGCAAATTAAAACTAGAGAGATAAAGAAAATTAAAATAATCTTAAAATATTAATTTTATAAAGAAATAATAATAGTTTTATAAAAATTAATCTTTTATGATGTTAAATACCTTTTAATAAGCATGTAAATGAGAAAGAAAAAGGTGATTGACATGATAAAACTGCAAGGATTTTCACCATTCAAGGCTCTCTTATTTCTGCAACTCTTCCGATCATATCAATGGTAATCTTATGTACCTCTTTCCTCATTTATTTTCTTCACTCATAAAATAAAAAAGTTATATAAACAAAATTTTGTAACATTAACATGGCAAGTAAAGTATTTGATACCTGAGGTCTAACATGATGCAGGCCACCTCAACATGGCTAGCACAGATAATTGGGACCCCCAAATGGGTAACATGCGCAGTTGCTCTTTATAATTTAGCATATTCTAATAAATATTTTAAGTTAAATTAAATGTCATCATAATTTATTTTTTAACTACCATAATTTAATAATAAAGTAGTAGCATTTCCAAATTTTCAACTATAAAACATCACAATCAGCAACATCAGCAGTAAGAACCGACAAGGCACCGAGAACAGGAGAGAGAGAAAGTGTGGAGAGGTTGTATTTGCTTGTTGAGATTTGAGACTCATTTCATGTTGGGAAAGAGGATATAAAGAGGTGTGTGAGATTCACACCCTTCATTCATTCACTTTCTTGGGGCACAGATTTCTCATTCAGTGACCCTTTAATCTTTTCTATCCCTTTCTGCCTTTCTCAGCTTCTTGTGTTGTTCTTGTTGTTCTAGTTTGCAGTGCCTCTTCTTGCAACTAAGTTCTTCAACCCCTTTTGTCATGGCTGGGGACAAGGGAAGCATCACTCTTGAAGAGATCAGGAATGAAACTGTTGATCTGGTATATATGCACACACCCCTTCAACCTTTTTGCTTTTCTCTCAGTTTTTCTCTGTCATTAACTGTTGTCTGGAGGGTTGAATGAAAGAATATCAGAGAAAGTGTGTTTCTTTTCTGTGTTTGCTTTGGTGGGTGTCATGTAGCATCATGAATGAATAATGTTTGGTTTTGGTTGGCTTCAAAGTTTCATGCCTTCATCTCAGAAAAAAGTTAGCTTTCATTTCTTGAATTGAATCCATCATGCATGTTTGGATTTCTGATGGGAGTGTTCAAAACCATTTTTACTTTCCAAAGAATTCATATTTCTTTCTTTAATTTTTATATTAGACTTCTGAAAATATATTCTTTAAGTTTTTCTAAAATATAATCTAATTATTTACTTATTTACAATCTTCTTATCCTTTCACCTTTGGGTCCATTTTAGAGGATTTTCTTTAAAACTGGTCTGAGTAACAGTTCTCAGAAAAAAGTTAAATTTTTTCATCATATCTGATATAATTTTTCCTCACCTAACGTTTCATTGCTGAGAAAATTAAGGGTAGAAAGTAAAAAGTCAATAGAGGGAATTTCTGGGGAAGGTAACATGCAAGGAGAGAGTTTTTTTTTTTTTTTTTTAATATCGGAACCGTTACTTTGAAGGAAAACTACAACACTTAATTACAATCATGTAGCAGTGTACAGTGTTTTTAATTGGTCAAAAGATAAGCATGCATGGAAAAGGGGAGGGTTATATATTCGTTTTGTTTTTTTCTTTGTTGAAAATTTACTTTCTTTGTTGGTAGACCAAACGTGTTAATTCTCTCTAGTCACACCTTAATTGCGGATCCAAACATGTGAGATACAGATAAGACATAGACTTCAACACGTCTATAGAAAATTAATTCATGTGTGTTCATATTGGTGTACATGGAGGATTGGTATTATCACTTTCTTTAAGGCATGTTTTATTGATTAAAATTATTTGAAAGATAAAAAATTTAAAAGGGTCTTAAAAAAAACTGTATAATAATCTTTTAGAGATTTTTTATTTCATAAAATGAATAATTTGTATTAATTTAATATGGTTTACTAAAATAAAAAGGTGTGATTTTTTTATTCTTTTGTTATTTTTGTTATCACTTCATCTTTCATGTGTGTGTCTTTCTCTGTCTATGCCTTGTTTGGTGGGAAGGAATTTAAAGTACTTTTCCGTGGTACTTTGGCCTTTTAAAAATATTGTGTGGATCATGACCCTTGGGATTAACCGTTTTCATAGTAAGTCTCAGATTCAACGGTTGTGACAGTGGGGGGGTCCATGCTTGTTTGGATTCATGAATGGGTTGGGTTGTGAATTGACCACTTTGCCCTCACTATGAAGTTTCAGCTTGTTAGGTGTCTATTGCTATAATGATAGAATAAAGAAAAAGTGATTTTAATTAAATAGAGACCAAACGGACCCCAACTTGTCCAACATGTGAAAGCTGTTATCAGGCGCCAATCACATGGAGAGATAGCTGTACTGTCCACTCTACTTCATACTTTCCCATAATATATCTTTTCTGAAATAATTATGTCTTTAAACATTCATTAAATATTAAAGAGGCTGAAATAATTACTGTCAGATTCTTTCAGTTTAAAATTGATGTTTCAACTGTTCAAAATTTGTAACTAATATTATTCTAATGGACAGTTCCATGTTAAAGTTGCATGTTAGGTATAAAACATGTTATTTCATTAAATACTTAAAAGTGGCTTTTATAGTACTTCTTGTTTTTAATATTTTTTGTTTATGGGGGTTTAAAGTTACATCTTTGAAACTTGTGGTTCATAAGGATTTTTATTATTATTTGGCTGAGCAAGTTGTTCTGAAGTGGGGTTTTATTTATATATTTTTTTTTTCAACGAATAGGATTAGGATTATGGGTTTTTAGTCAAGGAAAGCTGGTTCATACTCGCAGTGTTGTGTCCCTGTTGAGGCATGTGCAGCATTTGGCATGATTTGACTATAATTGGATTTTTGAAGATAATTCTTTTGAAAGATAAAATAAGACAAAGTTAGATCATAGTAGCCTCATAAAGATCATATAAAAAGCTAACATAACTTTATTATCCTATAAAAGTATATACAAAATTAAAATTTCAATTTTCTGAATTGATTTATAATAAGAACTTTAATTTATTTTTAACCACTAATTTAATTCAACTCAGACTGCGCAAAAAAAAAAAATTCAAATAAAGTACAATAATTTTGTTTGTATGTGTAGTGTGGATAATGTATATATGTTAAATCAAATTCAATTTTTTTCTTTTATCAAAATATTGTAGAAGAAGTCCAACTGTCCTACACTACCACCGTCACCCCTCTTCATGTTATGATTGTACTTGTATGCATGTGTGAGGTTACCAAATTTTGGAAACATAAAATATTGAAAGGAAATATGAATCTGATTGATTCATAATATGCACATCATTGTTTACTAAAAGATCTCAGTTATGTACAATAATAATCCCTTATCAAAGAAAGGAAATGAAGGAAAACTTTTGTCATTGATCCAAAAAACTATGGAAGCAAAAGCTTAGTTACATATTAAGAGGAATCTGTTAATTAAGGAGACTTTTATTTTTTTTTCTAACAACACTGTGTTTGATGTGTTTATAGGAACGTATTCCAATTGAGGAAGTGTTTGAGCAATTGAAATGTACCAGGGAAGGTTTGTCCTCCACGGAAGGAGAGAACAGGCTTCAAATATTTGGACCCAACAAACTAGAAGAAAAGAAGGTTCTTACTTTATGATATATAATCGCTAACATGTTTAGGTACAATGATTAAGTGTAATTTCTGATTGATAATAGTTGTAAATGTAATGATGTACACAGGAAAGCAAGTTCCTCAAATTTCTTGGGTTCATGTGGAATCCACTTTCATGGGTCATGGAGGCTGCAGCTATTATGGCAATTGCTCTTGCAAACGGTGAAGGGAAGCCTCCAGATTGGCAAGATTTTGTGGGTATTGTGTGCTTGTTGCTGATCAACTCCACCATCAGTTTCATTGAGGAAAATAATGCTGGAAATGCTGCTGCTGCTCTTATGGCTGGTCTTGCTCCTAAAACAAAGGTAACACAATTCAAATTTGTGTCTTCCAACTATATGACATTAAGAATGTACTAGTTTAAACATGTGTCCATGTCTCACAAAAATGTTCATGCTTTTGCAGGTTCTTAGAGATGGTAAATGGAGTGAGCAAGAAGCTGCAATTCTAGTCCCGGGAGACATCATCAGCATCAAGCTAGGTGACATTATACCTGCTGATGCTCGTCTTCTAGAGGGTGATCCTCTTATGGTTGATCAAGCAGCACTCACTGGGGAGTCTCTTCCAGTTACCAAGCATCCAGGGCAAGAAGTGTTCTCTGGCTCAACTTGCAAGCAAGGAGAAATTGAAGCCGTTGTGATTGCAACTGGTGTGCATACCTTCTTTGGAAAGGCTGCACACTTGGTGGATAGCACCAACCAAGTTGGACATTTCCAGAAGGTTCTTACAGCAATTGGGAACTTCTGCATCTGTTCCATTGCGGTTGGTATGCTAGCTGAGATCATAGTGATGTACCCAATTCAGCACCGCAAGTACAGGGATGGAATTGACAACCTGTTGGTGCTCTTGATTGGAGGTATCCCCATTGCTATGCCTACCGTGTTGTCTGTGACAATGGCCATTGGTTCTCACAAGCTCTCTCAGCAAGGTGCCATCACCAAGAGAATGACTGCCATTGAAGAAATGGCAGGCATGGATGTCCTTTGCAGTGACAAGACAGGAACACTCACCCTCAACAAACTCACTGTTGACAAGAACTTAGTTGAAGTCTTTGCCAAGGGTGTGGACAAGGATCATGTCATCCTTCTTGCTGCCAGGGCTGCCAGGACTGAAAACCAGGATGCCATAGATGCTGCCATTGTTGGAATGCTTGCTGATCCTAAAGAGGTTTGGCCTATTTACTAAAATAGAATGATTTTAAGAATGTGTAGATAATTAAAATCTTAGCAAACAAGCCAAGATATTTCGAAAGCCATTTCTTTAGCACTTTGTTTCTGGATAATATCTTAAACAAATGCATTCTAAATATCTCTTCAATTTCATCATTTACTGTTCTTGAGTTCATTATAGAAATATTCTGGCATGAATTATGTGAAAATATGTATGTATGCCTTGTGCAGGCAAGGGCTGGGATAAGAGAGGTGCACTTTCTACCATTCAATCCTGTTGACAAGAGAACTGCTTTGACTTACATTGATGCGAATGGAAACTGGCACAGGGCAAGCAAAGGTGCCCCTGAGCAGGTAACCTTGATCAGTTTGTTCATAATTTGTGAGACTTATAGTTACTCCATTGGTGCTGATGTATTTATTTTGGTGAACAGATTATGACCCTGTGTAACCTCAGGGACGATGCTAAGAAGAAGGTCCATGCTATCATTGACAAGTTTGCAGAAAGAGGGCTTCGTTCACTTGCTGTTGCTAGACAGGTTTTAATAGCTACCTAGTCTTCATGTTTGAATTTAATTTTTGGTAAACCTTCATTTCCCTTCACTAAAGTAAGCCTTCATGTTTACTCACTGATACTTCTACAGGAAGTTCCTGAGAAAACAAAAGAAAGTGCTGGTGCTCCATGGCAGTTTGTTGGTTTGTTGTCACTGTTTGATCCCCCTAGGCATGACAGTGCTGAAACCATTCGCCGAGCTCTTAACCTTGGTGTCAATGTTAAGATGATTACTGGTAACTAATCTCCATCATTCCAGTATCTGTAGGAAGACTAGATTAGCAATAAAGTGCAACGTTTATTATCAGACATTCTTAATTTAATATCATAAATTTTGTTCTTCCCCCTAGGTGATCAACTTGCCATAGCTAAGGAAACTGGAAGGAGACTTGGAATGGGAACAAATATGTATCCATCTGCTTCATTGCTTGGTCAGGACAAAGATGCAAGTATTGCCGCACTCCCTGTAGAAGAGCTGATTGAGAAGGCGGATGGATTTGCTGGAGTTTTTCCAGGTTTGTACTCTTGAATCAGCTCACTATTATCTTCTTACTATTGCCTTTTGCCTCTACTCTTGTTTAAAAATGTGTAACAGATAGTTCATTATATCCTTATTATATTCTATTTTTTGTACTATAGAGCACAAATACGAAATCGTGAAGAAGTTGCAGGAGAGGAAGCACATCTGTGGAATGACTGGAGATGGTGTCAATGACGCTCCTGCATTGAAGAAGGCTGACATTGGAATTGCTGTTGCCGATGCCACTGATGCTGCAAGAAGTGCTTCTGACATTGTCTTGACTGAACCTGGATTGAGTGTTATTATAAGTGCAGTCTTAACTAGCAGAGCTATTTTCCAAAGAATGAAGAACTATACGGTTTGTTGCTTCTTCTTTCTTGGTATACTTGTGTTTTTTTCCAGCTAAGATGTTGAAAATTAACTCCCGATGCCTTTATCTTTTCATTTCAGATATATGCAGTATCTATCACAATCCGTATAGTGGTAAGTAGAGAGTGTTACTGCGATTAAATAAGTAAATCATTAAGTCAAGGAATGAGTATTGATCAGTTTGGATTTTCTCTTTCTCGATGCAGTTTGGCTTCATGTTCATTGCACTGATCTGGAAATTTGACTTCTCCCCTTTTATGGTTTTGATTATTGCCATCCTGAATGATGGTAAAATTCTTACTTATCTGAAATATATACTTGATACCTTCTTTTACGATAATTGAGAACCGTGATCTAATCAGTACTGTCAAACTATTAGGAACAATCATGACAATTTCAAAGGACAGGGTTAAGCCATCTCCCCTACCTGATAGCTGGAAACTGAGAGAAATATTTGCTACTGGGATTGTGCTAGGAGGTTACTTGGCACTGATGACTGTTATATTCTTCTGGGCAATGAAAGAGACTAGGTTCTTCCCTGTAAGAAACTTTTACCTTTCATTGCTTCCACATTGCATTTTAATGTTCTTGTTTTGGCTCAAATGTCTGACACCAATCCCTCCCTTCATTGTCACTGAAGGATAAATTTGGAGTTAGAGCAATTGATCACAGTCCAGATGAAATGACCGCTGCTTTGTATCTACAAGTCAGTATAGTTAGCCAGGCTTTGATATTTGTAACCCGTTCACGCAGCTGGTCCTTTATTGAACGCCCTGGATTGTTGTTAGTGAGCGCTTTCGTTATTGCTCAGCTGGTAAGGATGATGATCTTCCATCATATCTGCTAGAGTTGGATTTATGGAACTGAAATGTGATCATCTTAGAGTGTTAATTGTTTCATTATAAGAATTATGAGAGAAGGTTGGGTTGATGTTTTGAGCTTATGGTCTTGCAGATTGCTACATTACTAGCAGTGTATGCAAACTGGGGATTTGCAAGGATCAAAGGAATTGGTTGGGGTTGGGCAGGAGTGATATGGCTCTACAGTATTGTCTTCTATATCCCCCTTGACGTCATGAAGTTCGCCATCCGCTACATCTTGAGTGGCAAAGCTTGGTTGAATCTCCTTGAGAACAAGGTACTTACATAGTTCATTCACTTTTACTTATTCTGTAACTGTGAAGTTTCTTTGAATAGGTTTCAGATTTGATACTGTTGTTTCAAATTGTTGGTGACAGACTGCCTTCACCACCAAGAAAGACTATGGTAAAGAGGAGAGGGAAGCTCAATGGGCTCTTGCTCAGAGGACCCTTCATGGACTTCAACCACCAGAAACTTCTAGCATCTTCAATGAGAAGAGCAGTTATAGAGAACTGTCTGAGATTGCTGAGCAGGCCAAGAGAAGAGCTGAAGTTGCAAGGTAAGCAACCACATTTTTTAAGGTTATCATGGCAATTACGTAGTGCAATTTCTCTAAAATGAGCAATCATGTTATATGATAAGGTAAAGAATATGTGATTTTGATGAAAAAAATTACTAACTTTACTTACCCTTTTTCAGACTAGCCACAATATTAATAACTGTATAATTGATTCATTTCTTTCCGTGGAACTAATACATGAAATTTCTGTCTTTTTGACCTACCCTTTTCAGGCTTCGTGAGCTTCACACACTTAAGGGACATGTTGAGTCTGTGGTGAAGCTGAAAGGTTTGGACATTGACACAATCCAGCAGCATTACACCGTGTAATAAACAACACAAGAAGTTGTAGATAGAAAAAGGGCCAAAATTGAATGTTTTAAAGGAACGGAGAGACAAGGATAAGGCCAAACTATTTATGCTTACTAGGTAGGGAGAGGAAGCCTGTGATATATCCATCTCTCTCATTCTGTTTATCTTTTTTTCCATGTATTTTCAGATGTTTTAGTCTAAATTTTTGCTTTGATGCTTGGGGAAAAGTGGTGTTTACCTTCAATCCTAGTTTTTCACATGCTTTTGAGTCCTTCATCAACTAGGGTTGTAATGTTTAATTTGTCACTTTAAAGTGGCTGTGACTGAACAATGAGGTTATTGGGAATTTTGTGGTGGGAGAATAAGAGTTTATGGAAACTTTAACGGCATCATGCAAAATTTGGAACTTTGACTTTGTCTTAACAAAGGCTTTTTTTCATGTTATTTGGAAACACTAGCACCAGAAAAAAAAAAATGCAGTTCTAGGGAATGAAATAAAGGCCACCAAATTTGTGTTATGCGATTCAAAACCTGTGTTCTAGAAATGCAGAGACTTGTATTAGTATTCAGTTTAGCAGTTAACTAAGTTGTGCCTAATTGAATATAGGCGCTGCATTTCTTTTAAAAAATCATCATAATTTGGTAACTATGAAAGGCAGAATATGATGAATTCTAACTTGGTTTCATAAAAATAAAAGAATTTGCTAAGGCGTGTAACAGCAAAAGTCTAAACATAAGATGAGTATTGCTAAGGCGTGGTAGAGGAGAAAGGTGTGTGTCAACTGCAGAAGAAAACTATTTTAAAGGAGAGCGATGCTTAGTATATATATATAGTATTTACATAGCAAAGAGAAATTATAAAACTAAACTAGTGCTGTGTTTGGACGGATGGATATTGAATTGGTATAGATTTGAGGAACTGAATTTGTATAGATTTAAAAGGATTAGAAGTAGTAAATTGGATTATTTAGATAAAAGAAATAGATAAGAAAATTTAAGTGAAAAGATTGTGAAGATTTGTGAGTGATAAAATAGGTATGATTGATAATTTACATGTGTTTTATTAATAAAATTTTAAGGTTATAATTTTATTGTTATGATTAAAATTAATTTAAAATAAAATATAATTATTTATTTATAAAATTAATTAATTAATTATTGTTTTAATAAATTTATTTCAATTATTATTTTTTATTAAATTTATTTTAATTATTACTATTTTTATAATTAGTATTTATAATTTTTATTATTCTTATTTGTATTATTAATTTATTATTATTATTATTATATTATATAGATAAACGATTACATTGATGATGTAATCGGTTATGTCATAACATAATTGATTAATCTAATCCCTTATATTATAAATTTTATAAGTAATCAATTACATCATAAATATAACATAATTTATTTACTTAACTGACTGATTATTGGTATACATAATTAATTAAACTTTCCATACTAATTTAAGTGACTGATTATTTGTGTATATAATTAATTGAGTTTCACCTGCAATTTTTTTTTTTTTCATTTAGTCATCAAGTATTCTTTTAAGTTATTTGCTAACGTAGTGAAAAATTATTCAAAAGGGAGTGATATATTTGTAAATTAATAAATTGTGATAAGAATCGAAAATTTCATCTTTTTGCAATCTTACAAATCACACTTTATTAATCGTCGTGAATCATCTACCTTCAAATCTATTTGCATATACAATTGAACCATCTATCCAAACACAGTATTAAAAAATAAACCTAAAAGTAATTAGGTAATAATTATAATTATTTTATTACCAAACTTAAATTATCAAGGGTTGGAAAAGTAATTTTCATTAGTTTTAAATTATAGATAAAAGTAATTTTCATTAGTCTTCAATTATAAATATAAATATATTGGTGTCTCTTTCACTAGTTGTTACTTAGTTTTTAGCACCATTTATTTCTCTCCTTTTAGATTTACTATTACTATTTGTACTGTAAAATATATTTTTGAATCATGCGACAATAATATTCTTAAATGATTTGTAACTTGATTATTTAAATTTTTAAATAATTGAAAAATAAAAGTATTTAAAAGTGTAGTAAATAAATATTAATAAAATGAAATATATATTTATAAAATCCTTTTTAATTTTAACATTATAAACTGTAATAACTATATTGAGAATAATAGTTAGTGTTTTTTTTTTATAAATTATTTATTATATTTAATAAGGAGATGTTTTAAAACTCAATACAAGCATTAGGTGATTATCATGATTTCTTAATATAATTAATATTTTAGACATTGAAAAAGTTAAACCGATGACTATACAACATCGTATTTGACTACATCATCCTTGTCCTAAAAGAAATATATATTTGTTACCTTTTATAGAAAGTTATATTTCATTTCTATAATTTTTCATGTAATGAGTATATTCATCCTTATATTCATATCATCTAAGTATTTGTTAAACAAATTCTTTTAAAAAAAATTAAAACAAAGAATATATAACAGGATTTTATAATTTTCAGTTACAGAAGAGTCAATCATTCATAAAAAAAGATGAGAGAAGATTCAAATCTTTATTTTTCTTAACTTTTTGTGTAACACTGTATTTGTTATAATAAATTAAAATACTAATTTTACCCTAATTTACGTCTGGTAAACTAATAGAATAATTTATCGAAAGAAAATTATATTTACAAGAAATTAGAGAATGTTTCCCCACCATGACCAAGCAAAAGTTGGTAAATAATTGTAATTAATCAATGAACTTTGGATACCAAACTAACGATTGTGCCCGAATCTAGTGGATTTCTTTTTACACCTCGTAATTTCTTTTTTCATCCTCATATATATGAAAATCTCCACTATGTCCTTGTGGTTTGTGAAAAATTGTGCCATCCGAAAGTATTTTTTTATGTTCGGATTGTATTATATGATTTTTTATTTTTACTTTTAAATTGTGTACTTCAGAAACTTTTTATTTTTAGATTATGTAATTTAGAAGTTATATTTTTTACTTTTGAATTACACAATTCATAAGTTTTTTTAATTTTAGATTGTGTAATTCAAAAATTATTTTTGAATTTTAAATCATATAATTGGAAAGTATTTTTTTCATAAAAGAAAACTTCTTATTTACAAAATTTAATTTTTTTTTTAAGTTTAAAATTGTGTAATCCATGAGCTTTTGTGACTTCCAGACACATTCCAAAGGTCTTTTTCGATTTCTTCATAAATTTTTATAATTTCTAAATTATGTAATTCAGAAATTATTTTTTTCACTAAAAAAACTTTTATGTTATGTAATTTAAAACTATCTTTCTAATTGCATAATTCAAAAATTTGATGCAAACCTTATTTTAAATTACGCAATCCAAAACATTTTCTTCGATGAGTTCCATGACACAATGCATGCAAGAGTAGCGACAAAGGGTGAGATGATGGGAAGGACAATAGAGACAATTAGATCTTTTCACCATCTCCATGAGGTACACATAGAAAAACTGAGGGTGAAAAAGGGAAATTTCTTCCTGCACCCCATTAGCCATATAATATATCACAATTGTCTGTCAGAAATAGAAAAGGTAAAATTGTTGCAGCTGCATTTTCCAGCAACGACAGTGTTGGTGGACGTAAGTGGTAGAAGAGAAGATTGTCTGGCAGTATTTTGAGGTAAATAGGTTTATGTTTGGATACTTTAATGGCTGTTGTAAGGGTGTAGAGGGATTACTGAAATAGGTTAAAAGCGATTTTGTTATGGAAAACAAAATTCGTAGAGGCTATGGGGGTGAGAAATCATCTTACAGAAAACCATTTCTGTAGTGGTGCCAGGGTGTAAAAAATGCTTACGGAGAAGTATTTCCGTAATGGAGATGAAAGTGAGAAAGTGATTTACAAATAAGGTTTTCCGTAAGAGAGAGTTTCAATAATATAAAACCCTCTTACGAAAAACGTTTTTCATAATACAAAAACCTCTTACGGAAAATGTTTTTTCATAATACAAAAAATTCTTACGAAAAATGTTTTCCATAATACAAAACTCTCTTACAGAAAAAAAAATTTCATAATACAAAAACCTCTTACTGAAAATGTTTTCCGTAAAAGATTTCACACTTCCACAACCCAATCTTTGCTAAAAAACGTTTTTCAGTATATCTTAACTTTTTTTTATCTTCATTAACAAGGCTATCTATTCACATATTCTGATGATGCAGGAAGTAAATGGGAAGGTGCAGGAAGCAATATCCGTGAAAAAGAATGGTAAACCTAGATACCATTTGATTTTTTTTTTCTTACCTGCATAAGGTTGTTAGAGCAGCAAAAAGTTCAATCACGTATAGCCTGCTTGGAACAGATACAATACAGTAGACATACTTCTTTTCAACTCATTCTTCAACCACTCCCATACTTTAGTCCCCCATGCTATAATATAAAAAAAAAAAAAAAAAAAAAAATTAACTAGTACAAACATGCTATTATCAATTTTAAACTATATTTTGAATTGTATAATATAAATTAAAGTTTTAAATTAAATAATTTAAAACGTAATTATGAATTAAGATCTGAAATGTAATTTATATAATTTAGAATATAGTTATAAACTATATAATCTAAAATAATATTTCAAATTATGCAATTTAAACTGTATTTTAAATTACATAACTCAAAATCATATTATTATAATTTTAAATTTATAATCCAAAATTATTTTAAATAATGTAATCCAAATCTATATTTTAGATTCTGTAATATGATTTTAGATTATAGAATCTAACAGACGGTATTGTTTCAAATTTTCTAAAATATAGTTTAAAGAAAAAGTCGTTCTGCACTATAAACCATGATTAAAACAATGTAGTTATGAGGTCACTTAGATGAACTCGTCCTCTTTTATTGTGGGCCCAGAGATACATTTTTTGTTGCCATTTTTTTCTTTCCCTAAATACTAATTTGATGTTCCAAAAATATTTTTGTTATGCTTTTTCAAGAATTTTAATTTAAGAACGTGTGAAACATTTTTCTTAAAATTTATTTTTAGTCTGGTTTGTAAATTATATGTAAATACATTTGAAAAAAAAGGATTTTAATATTTTCAAAATTTAATTTACAAAAAAATATTTTTTAAAAATAGGAATTTATTAAAAATAATGTTTTAGATTTAAACAACTTGATTTTGTAATAAAAGGGTCCAAAATTCCGCAGAGAAATTTAACTACAGGACATAATTCTAAGATAGTATGTATAGAAGAAAAACAATAAAAAAAAAAGAAAATTGTTAGATATATAAATTCTAAACCATAAATCCTCAACATTATATAAAATATTCTTTAAAACACATTTTTTTTATTAAATTTAAATTTATTGAAAATCATATTTTAGCGTCTATTTTGTATTTAACGAGTATCACTCAAATAACAATCTTGTCTTAAAACTTTGTCTCGTAGTGAAAAAGGATGTTTTGAATTGTTAGGCATATTCTTTATTCATACACTGACACCTTCTGCACTTTAAAATTCAAATTCTTAAAAATATTTATTCTCTTATTCTTTATGCAATCTTTTGAGATAATAAGTTTTCTCCATGTCTATGATTACTTCATTTTTTTAAGTTAAGATTGTGACGAAGAATGTTTGTGTGATATTCAATCCATCCCCTTTGTCATTTATCTATTGAATTTCTTCACTGTTATATTTTTTATTATGTATTTCTAACTAGATTTTCTATTATTTAATGTTTTATAATTCTTTATAAAATTCCATATACACCACAAATTATTTAATATTTCATGATTTTCACTGATAACATATATTGTTTAAAATATAAATGTGTAAACATTTACATGTTACTGATACACAAAAGATAATATTAAAAGTTCACTTTGTAACACTTCATAAAATATAACTTCTATTTAAGCTTCATAAAATATAACTTCTATTTAAGATAAAATAATCATGGATATTTTATAATAATCAATAGTTAACAGACATCAAAATTAATAATCATGCTAAACTGCAATTTTAAATTATGTTTACAAAATCATATACAAGTTTTTTAAAATAAAACATTATTTCTATCAGCATCTCTCAGTCTAAGTAGTCTTTCAAAGACTCATCTGCAACACTATCTGCTCCTGTGTTTTAAAACACGATCATTATAGACATATATCAAAACACAAGCACAACCAGATGAAAGGTAAGCTAACCAATTTTCCATTTTCAGTAATTCAAAATCATTTAAAATGAGTACAGAGATTAACACAAACTCAAATACCTCAAGATCATTCATCTCAGTCAATTAAATACAATAATTATAATTATAAGAGATTGACACACACTACAGACTTGACTCTACTTCTAGAAGAATCATGCATTGAATAGATCTCGAGATATGCAGTTGTCATACATCTCCAAGCTGTCATGTATGATAAGATTAGTCCCTTTGAGACTTCTCTGATCCGCTATGCTTCAAGTTGATGTCACCGAGTTCAGATCTCCTTCGACTCTCACCACCTAGTAATAATCATCTATTTGATTCCTATTACTAGTAAAGTCAAGATATCAATCGAAGATATCAATCGTTATTGATCAGATCCTTAGACAATGCACTTTCTAACTGACCTAGGCACGGGTGTTTTCTCTCCTGAAAACATTATACAAGATCTTAACCAACTCCATGAACACTTTTAACAATATCACATCACAATATAGATCTCTACTCGTACATTCATCACTTGTCAATCTCAATCTCAAAAATGAAAGAAACCACTAAACCATCAATACTATTAAATTTAAATTGTCAATTAATCTATTCTATTAAATCCATATATTGCATTACAAAGAATCAACAATCAAAACAGAAAGTAGTTTTTCTTTTTTTTTTGCTTGAGCGAAAATATTTTCTCTTGAGTGATAATCCTTCTCGCTTGAGCGAAAATCGTCTCATGCCTGAGCGAAATAGTCTAGAAAGCACTCCCGCTCCAGAGTCATTCTTGTCTGGACGAAATTACTCTCACTTGGGCGAGAATACCTCTTCACTTGGGTGAAAATAGCCAGAGAGCACACTTGCTCTAAGGCCATTCTCGCCTGGGCGACTACACCCTCGCCTAGGCTACTATACCCTCGCCTAGGCGAGACAACCTTATCGCCTAGGCAAAATTGGACCCGAGAGCACCTCTTAGATTTCCAAGTGAACTCGCCTAGGCGAGTTATGCAGAAGAACAACAGTTCCTCATATGAATCATGCAATCTCTACTACCTCATAGCTACCATACATGTCTCAGATGACTAAATTGGAAAAATTCAACATGCACACACGATTAATGATCTATCCTAACACATACTACCTACTCAACAGAACAATATACCATCAATTTTCAAAGAGCCACATCATACATGCTAAAATCAACTTAACATCAAAAATTAAAATTCCAGTTTCAAACTTGTAGAGAACCTTCATAGATGCATTTCACAGATACTAACTTATCAAACCCTAACCTATAATCACACCCAAATTATAAAAAATGCAGTTCAGCTTCCCTTAACTAAATCAAAGTAGGAATTCTCTCCAAGAGCTCCAACAGCCTAATATCCTAAAAAACTCAAACTCTAACGAAGGTTATGATCGAATAGACTTGTTCTGTTCTCCGTCACATGTCTAGCGATGGGCTCTGCTCGAAGACTGATGAAAGAAAGACCGACGTAGAAACTTAGAGAGAAGTCATAGAAGAGAAAGGAGCAGAGATTTAAAGAGATGGTGGATCAAGTGAAAATGAGACTCGACTATTAGCTTTTTCTATAAATACTTATTTTCAATTTAATAATAAAATAATCAAGTGTTTATTATACTTTTACCACTTTTAAATGATAATTTTTTAGATTATTACAAGTGTATTACACAATTTAAGTGTGGAGTGTGAATTAATTAATCTTAATATTATAGCCTCAAAGTTTTAACCAACTAATAAAATATTTCAATACATATAGATTAGTGAGATGAAACTTTAATTTGAATTAAAAAAGAGAAAAACAGCACTAGCAAACAACACATGTTATGTCACTGAGTTTAAGATTGTCTTGTGAATGGAGGCATGAGAGTGTGAAATTTGAGATGTTGAAGGTGGTGTGGTGCACATGTGCAACTCAAACCAGCACACTGTTAGCTGTATTGTGACATGTGAAGTGATGGCAGTAGAAAATGATATTACAATTATGAGTAGAAAATTACCTTGCTCTCACATGATAGCACAGTAGTGAGAAAGTGTGGCGTTGTCGTTCTCAATCACTCTCCCTTATCTTCTCTTCTCTTCCACCCAGAAAAGGGGTGTTGTCCGTACAGACAGAGAGCTTTCTTTGTGATCCAGAATTGGATGCCGTGGAGCATTCTGTGCCTATGGAATGAGAACCCTATTGTAGGGGCTTCCTGAGTTTGAGTTCACCTACAATTTCCTACAACTGTTCCCACCAAACATGTCAACCTTTCCAACGTTGCACGTGATGTCACTGTTCAACTCTAATCCCAAATTAGGCTAAAGTCCAAAAACCAACTACGTCACTAATGTCCCCATCTCCTGTCCCTCTAAATCCAACAATCTCTTCTTAATCCCTTTAATTACTGGGATCACACAACATATTCATATGCTACTATGCCTCCATACTCACTTCTTAATTAGATACTCTATATCTTTAATTATAGTTTTCCCTCTAATTAGTCGTAGTTGTTAGATTCTAAAGTTTAATTCAGGTTAAATGGTTGTTGGGTCGGGACTACTTGTTGCTGAGTGTGTGAACTATGGTATTTTATAAGAATTAGTATTTGATTTTAATTATTTTAGTGAGATTAGACGTGAGACTTAGGTTCATATTTTTTATTTTTTTACATATTTAAACGAAATATGATTATCTGAAATAAATTTCCTCTACTAAAAACTGGAAAAATTAATTAAAAATGAGATAAGAATACAATTCATATAAAAAAATAAAATTATTTTAACATAAAATCTTAAAATATTATATTTATAGATATTTTTTTTTTTATGTTATTCAAATTTTTTATTTTTATTCTAGGACTTAATCTTACATTTAAATTCTTGACCATTTTTCTTATACCAACTTTTTTATATGTTCTTTTCTCCTTTTAACGATAATCTGTATATTTTTCATCACAAGGCACCGTCATTTGTCTCTTTTTGCATCCTCACAAACACACCCGTCAGACTCAATTCATTTCTCCATAGGACTGTTCCAACCTTCAATTAATGTTAATACCCGATTTTTGTTTCCTGCCAAGCCTAATTTCAGTCTTGTTTTTGAACTTTGACATAATAATTGATCCTACCCAACAAAATACACTGTGGATTATGTCACCCCTATATGTGAGATGCAATAGTATTGCACTTAACAATGTGAATTTCATATACACTTCTAAGTCTTTTTTCTGCATCAGGTGGAATAATTTCACTATTAATAATTATTAACTGTGAGAATAAGAACTGTACTTTATGATAATAATCTGAATTTTGAGACTCTTCTGCACATGCATAGTTGTCCCACAAATGTCCAAAGGGTGGTTGGCATTTAGTTTTGCCTCAGACTTGGAAACTACAATGTTCAGGATCCTCTGAAAGCAAAGGACTCTAAGCTAACTTTCTGCACAAACTTTTTTTTTTCGATTGATTGATAATTTTTTTTTACTTCTGATTTGTTATATTATTATTTCCCTTTCCTATTTGAAGTAAATAATAATAAATCAGGTGGGGCTCTCCTAGGATGAGTGACTATATTACAAAGCATGAAGGTCAAATTTGATTAAGTTATGTAGCTACTTTTTTCTTTTCACTTTTTTCTCAATGAAGACAAGTTTTTGACTTTGCTTGCACAAAGCTAGGTTTATCATCGTTGTTCTCTAATCATCCTACTAGAGTAGGGCCATTGCAATTTGGATTTTGTTTATCCTCAAAATCCTAACTTTTCTTAATATCAGCAATTTATGGGACCATAACTCACGTCCTCCTTATCAGAATATACCAAATCTGTTACTAGGTTTACCTTGTATTGGGATTACTAATGGTGAAACTTTCATGATTTCACTTCTCTATAACAATGGACATGGATCTTCTACAGTTAATCGAATAATTTTTTCTCATGATTTATAAAAAGGTTTGTTTCTTTAATTATAAAGTCACATGCTTATTTTTACGACAAAAAATGTAAAATATCTCCCTTTTAGAAAGTACATCATTCAGCTTAAAAGTCAAATTCAATGACAATTGATCTCAATTAGCACATTATATCCATAACAATTTTGACTTTTCCAAACTACTTTTTTTTTTATATATAGAAAACACTCTAGACACGTGTAAAATGGCATGATTTTATATTGTCATCCTCATTACAATTCTTATGTATACAATTTATCTTAAAATTTATATATATCATAACTTTTGATAGATTGTTAGTGCACATATTCATCACTTTCCTTTTTTTTATGTCATGTCTTTCTTCATTTTTCTGTGCTCACCCAAAAAGTGTGGAATGATCAAATTTTTTATACCCAATGGAAAACTAAAGAGAAGAATGAAGAGGGTAATTAATTTAAAGAGAAAGGGTATAAAGAGAGGGGGTGGAAAGGAGTAGGATGAGCTGGTTGATTTGAAATGAGAGGGGGAAAACTTGTAAGTAGGGGAGACCCTGGAAGTGCAAAGAGAAAGAGTACCACTTAAAGGGGTTGGAGTCATGTGAGGTGCATTTATAGTGGGGTTTTAGTGTTTTTGTTTTCTAGTGGCACATGGGAGAGAATCCCTTATGTGGGTAGTTGTGAAAAGCAACAAGCATGTGAGGCCATGTGCCATTCAAAATTGACCACTCTCACTATTGTGCACACAAACACATACATACACATTACACTCTCATATCTTTGTATTGTACCTTCCTATGCACACTCTGTTCAATTATCCATTCTCTTGGTAACAACTATTCACCAATTTTATTGAAAATGGTTAAAATATACCTGTGATGTCAAATTCATATCTATGCCATCAAATTCACTCTTAGTTCATTAGCAGAGATATTTTCCATGTTTCTACTTTTGAATTGTGTATTAAAGAGAAATTTATGTTACATAACTTATTAACCACTCTTAACCTAATAGATTTGATTTAAAGAGAAGGAACACATTTGTAACCATTTATTGATACGTGGTTGCACAGAGTCCCTATAATCAGTTTCCTACAGAAACTTGTGTTGCTAGGCCTATGGTCTTCTTTTTGTGCGTGAGCTTGCGTCCATACCTGGTTCTGCTGGTAATTATCATAAACCAATTTTCCTTATCACTCCAATTATTTAGTTACATGGGGCCTCCTCATGTCAAGGAGAATTAAAAATTTATTTGCTAGTGAACTTCACTCCCTCATCAAAACCCCTATAACTTCAACAATCCTCAACACTAACTCTACCACAACCACACCATTCCCTAAAAGCTTGTTTTTGCCTTCTTTTTCCTTAACATTGCTGACAAAAAACAACCACTACCTCTGCCTCTCCCCCACTTTCATTACACCCCTATTACTTTTCTTCACACATTTTGTACCCTTTTAGCTTCTATTCTCACTACTATCACTCACAAGTTTTCTTCTTCTTCTTCTTCCTTTCTTCATCCCTTTATGCTTCTTGCTTAGACTTATTTTTCTTTAGACACAAAAGGTGTTTCTTTGGATTACACATGGAGGGGCAACCTGCTAAACGCAGACGTGTATACTCACTTCAACCCAACAAAGTGGAACAAGCAACGTTTGCAAGAAACTACATGAACTACTTGGTGCCAGCATTGATGAAGATCAAGGAAAGAAGCCCTTCAGAGCACAGTGGCCACTGTGATATTCAGAATGTGAAGTATGAAGTGGACATGGCAATGGTGCACTCAGCCCAGGGTTTTGCATGGAGCAATGCTTTGAGTGTGAAACTTCAAAGGGATAGAGTCAATGCAGATAGTGACACAACAAGGGTTGGTGAAAAACACAAGGTTGGTGGTGAAGGTTCATCAAGGACTTGTGGCCAAAATGGTGAAATGGTGCCATTGAAACATTTCCCTTCAAACCCTACTTTGAAGCCTAGAAATAAGCACAAGGGCATGGCTGAAATGACAAGAGGGTTGAGAGAAGAAGATGAAGATGAGGTCACCAATGGGCAGTTGAAGAGCCTTAGAATGTTGATACCTGGGGGAGAAGAGATGTGTAGTGAACAAATGGTGACAGAGCTACAAAGCTATGTGAGCTGTTTGCAAATGCAGGTGAACATTCTTCAGTGCCTCGCAGAGACACATTAATTGATTCATATGTTTCTGCTTTGCTTTCTCCACAAAGCCATTACTACTATCATATATTTCTGTGTTCCACATATAATATATATATTGTCAATTACCAAATCAACTTCATCGATATCCTATGTTTTGCAAGCAATTGTATTTTGAACATCGTGTTGTATATATAGATATATATACTTTTTCAATCTGTTAAGGGGGCCAAGACAACAAATTAAGGAAAAGAAAGTAAGTAACAATGCTCTCCAAATAACATAGAACTTTAGTTTTTATTATTATTATTGTTAATTTGTGCTAATGTTTGTGAATGATTAATACGAAGTACAATGCAGTTTCGATTGTTTCAATGTTTAGTTTATGATGATGAATACAATAGTATATCAGAGGAATGAAAGTTTGACAGTTAAACTAACTTCTGGTGTTAGGTGAGTACTATTAGATATTCAAGTTACACACGCAGAATCATGATATGATAATTTTCTTTTCTTTTTTCTTTTTTCTTTTTCCAACACCACCATTGTTGGCCTAATTTACGCGTTCTGGGACCACAAAACATGTGTTTCATTCATGCGTCATGAAGAGGTGAGTGGAATCTAAAAGTTCTTTGACTCAAGCTTCTGCTAGTCACTCATGTTTTCAACTTCATGTTAGTCAAATTGAATCATTGTTAATAATTAATAAATAACATTTTCATTAAATTATGATAGTAAAATGTATTGATAACAAAATTATGTATCCTCATAAAATTCTAAGGAACATTTCAATTATTATAATGTGTGTGTGTGATGAGTAATCTAATTTGATTACATAGCAACAATTTGTGATGGTGTTGTAGTGTCATCTATTTTTGGAATGAAAAGCTCATTAACACAAACACTCATTTTGTGAGCTAAGATTAGCATAGAGTAGTGCCCCAACCATTTGCATATATTACAACTTTACATGTGTGAATGGTTATCACCGACCAATGTTCATGATTTCCTGACCCACTTGTGTCTCTCCCCTATACCTATTTGTGTAGGCATGGTTTCTCCAATTCACATGGGCATCCCTAGTGACCATTGCTCATTATCAATCAAATTAAGGTGCCCTTTATTTCAGTTTTTTTTTTTTTTTTTTCATTTGAACAATCAATGCTAGGACTGATGTAAGATTGAAGGACTTTGACACGTCTCTCTCACTGAGTAAGACAATGTTAGAGCTGTTAAATTTTTTTGTTTTTAACTTGATGGTTTAGATTATTCTTGATATTCATTTTCTTTTCTTCCCTTTCTCTTTTTTCCAAACTACTCTACTTTCTTCACCTCACTTTATCATATATGTGAGGTAATAAATCTCATTTTACCAAGGTTGAGTTAAATTTGAAGTAAAAAACTAAAACAAAAGTTGCCTTTGTGATCCACATTACCAACAACTGCAACCGGATGGTGAATATGAAGCCAAAACATGTCCTTTGCAGAACATTTATAGCAACTAATAAATTACCACCCTGTCATTGAGTGCGTGTAAGGTTATAATGTGATTAAATAAGTCCACAACCAGTATCTATAAATTGAATGTGAAGTAACTCTTAGCTACTCTAGTGCCATCAACACCTTGTATTAATATTGAAAAATAAAATAATTAACTTAAAAATCACATCAACAGTATTTCTAACTATAGTTAACATTATGTGCAAAAACATGAAAAAAATAATAATTCTTTTACTTTCTTCCTTTTTTTCACACAGAAAAAGTTTAGTTGTTTCCTAAAGTTTACAAAATTACAATTGATGTCTCTTCCTGTTTTGTAATCACTTCGACCTTCTTCATTTCATACGAGGGTAAAAAAATTCAGGGAAAGAATTTATAAATTGAGGGAAATTTTCCTAGGATCAAGGATAATAATTAAGGTTATCTAGCGAAATTTTATTAAACTTACTTTACTGGGTAATTATATTCAGTTATCATTTTTTTTCTTTTGATTATTCCTTTTCTTTTTCAATATTTCGAAGAGAGAAGTATGTTCCAAAAACAAAATAGTTAAAAAAAATATCGGATTCCAATATATAGGAAGTACCTTTTTATTATTACTATACATAGAAAATTAAAAGTAAGGTAGATGTTTATCATAATAAATCGTATGAATATCTTTTTACTTAGTTTAGTGTATACTTAAAAGCATACTTTCTTTTAATCTTTTCATAGATAAAATTTATCCATAAACACTGAATCGTAGTTTTTTTTTTCTTGTTGTCATATTATTATTACAAAGCATTGAAATCAAATTTAGTACTATTGATCCAACAACTTCTTTAGTCATTAAATTATGTTTTAAAATATCTTTATCTTGTAATTTTAAGAGATTGATTATTATTTTATATTGATCACGATGAACTGCACAACCAACTTGTGGATGTGTGATTCAAATGGTTTGGGTTAATTAAATGAAGGTAAAGGTAACCCACAAAGGCACTTTGATAAATTCGTAAGTAAATGAATACTAGCTGTAATAAATCAATAGAATCTACGTCGTTTTGTACTTTAGTAACGTTAAACACGCTCATGTTTACAAAATTGTTACATACACTTAGAATTGTCAATAATTTTATAAAAGCTCACAATCGTTGTCTATTAATATTAGACAGCATTTTAAATCCATCGTTAAGGTTATTCATGAAATATAACTTTTCATACAAAAAGTTTAATGAAAATGTAATAAATTTATATTATCTGTGACTGATTAATTTCATCGCTTATGCTATTTAAATTAGGGAGCAAATTACAAATCAACATTATAATTTTATTAACGATGGACAAAATATACTTATCATCACTAATATGAAATGCTATATGATAGAATTGTTTTTCTTACCATAAAATCATAAAAGATATAAATAAAAATAATTATAAAAGATATTAAATTTATTGAATATTTATCAAGTAATGATTATGCCTTTTAGTTAATAATTGTAGAGAGATCTTACTATTGACACCTATAAAAATAGGAGTATCTAATTTAGAAATGTTATATAAAGATAATTTAGAACTATTACATATCGCTAAAAAAACAATTAACAACTTATTTTTCTATACTAAATATCATATTAGGAACAAGTAAAAATTAGAAAAAATAAGAAATGATATCATATTAAATTAAAATCTTAAGACATTAAATTTATGAATCTTATTTTTTATTTTTTATTTAATTTTTTCAATTATATCTAATGCCAGAGTAGACTAACACTTAAATAATTAATAAATTAACAAATTGTGAAGTGATTTTCATTAATGTTAGTTTAGTATGTGGCAACCTTTGACAACAAAAAGGTCAAAATCCTTCATTTTCGTATTGCTTTTTTGCCGTACACTAAAGCTCTAGAGTAAAATCGTCTGAATAAAATGGAGGGAACCAACATTAAACCCTGTAAAACTAACTGAAATTGACTTTCTTTTCCAAACAAAAATTTACATGTTCTTTCTGTGGATTGGTTCTAGTTCATCTTGCAACACATAAATCAAAACTATAAAAGAACTTGTATTGTATGTGACATTAGTCTATTAGTTGCACAGCTGCAATAGAAGGTATCTTGTCTCTCAGCTTCTGTGTTAAGGCAACACGAACTGTGGTAACCCCAGCTGCAGGTCCACTTAGCCGAACTTTGACCACATAATCATTGATCTGAACAAGCTCTAATATTCCTCCCCCTGTGCCAACAAGGTATGGTCTAATTTCAGAAAGAACCTGAAAAATGATCACTATAAGATTAAGAATCCAATGCCTAAAGCAACAGTAAGTACTCACTAGTAATATCAATTCCACATATTGTTTTAGAAAAAATGTTTACAAATTACAGGTTCTGATAGCCCTGTCTTCAGTTATAGCTCTAGCCTTCAAGGTATCATAAATGTTTATGCTACTATTGAAATTTGGCCTCAAAAAAACAAATATTTCATCAAGATTTGCATATTATACCTATCATTTATGGTTAAATTGAGTATGATATATCAGATGAGATGAAAATTAAAGAAAAGTATTTTAATCAGATTCACTAAGCTTTTACACCTAACATGAAATCCAAGAGGCCAATGAAATTATGGAAATGCTATAAAGTATGCAATGCAAGAAGTTTTCTATACCTTTTCTACATTTTCTTGAGTTAACTGGAGACCGGTCTCAGTGTCCATTATCTGTTCCACTTCCAAGATTTCTGGTATCTTATCCCTGAGGCGAGTTTCTATTCCCATTTTCAATGTCATAGTTGAGCTAGGACATGATCCACATGCCCCTTGTAACTTGAGGACAACAACAAGACCATCTATTTCATGTAATGCCACATTCCCTCCATCAGCCATCAAACCAGGCCTCACCTCATCCAAAACCTTCTCCACATTATCTTCTGTCAGTGGCAGACCACATCTTGGGGAAACAACAAATCCTGCAACATAGGAATGTGAATGCCACAATCAATTATCTACTCACACACACCCTTTTCAAGCTACTTTGTTGCATAATTGAAAATATCATAAAAAAAGTCCCATCATCAAATAACATTGCTCACACTTTCAACCTCCATTTCTCTTTTCTCATTTGGCAAATTAAATAATTCACAACACTAACCAACTTCAGATTTGTACCATGATAAATTTAAAAACATTGATGATATAAAATTCCAGTACTCATTTAGCATGAAGTTTATGTAATAATCAATGTAATTATCCAAAATTCTCACTGATGAAGCTCTTGAATAATGAATTCACCGAGAGTAACTAGTACCTGCTTTGTTTAGGCGAGCACGACCTGAGATAAGCCCAAAAACTTGCTTTATATTGATTTGGTGACCCCTTAGAAAAATAGTGTCTTTTGACGAAAATCCTCTGGTATTTGCCACTGGGTTCTGGAAAAACAAAAAATTGAGTCAGATGCTAGAAAAACGAAACTAAAGAATACTAGTATAAAACAAAAAAGCGTAGGAAATAAGTTGAAGAAAGAAGAAAGTAGAAAAGTACCTTAAGAGACAATAATGTGTGAGTTGGATAGAGCATTGCAATTGTTGTTGCTGCATTGAGGCTTTGAGTTATTGGGGTTGAAAGTGCAGCACCCAACATCTGAGTGTGAGTGGATAACAGAAAACTACCATAAGAACATGAGCAACAGCTGAAACTGAAATAATTTTGGGTTATATAAAATGTTGGATCATTTTTGTTTCTGGTGAAGTTGAGTTTTGATATCTGTAGCAGAAGGAGAAGCTGATAGCTAGCGTTTCATGATTGGCTCACATTGATTCTTTGTGATGATAAAAGAAAACTATATAATAAAGTATGTGGCCACAACTCAACCATGCAACCCAAACTATGGAGAGCTTCTTCCTGCACCTCCATCACTTTTTATTTTCTCATACTGCCCTTCTATTATACACCTCTATTTTTGTTGTTGGAAGCCAAAAATACACCTTCGAAATGGTCTATTCCAGAAGTAAAAATGGAGATATATTTTTTTTGTCTCTGAAATAGTTTATTCCAGAAATTTTTGGATCAGGAAATAGCTTTCGAAAGAGATAATTCTAAAAACATTACAAAGGTGGATTTTTTAGCTTCTAAAATAACTTATTCTGAAAGTTGTTTCCATATTCAGAAGCTAAATTATACTTTTAGAATAATCTATTTCAAAATGTAAAATTTGATTTTCGAGATGAGTTGTTCCGAATGTCAAATTTTATATTTTGGAATAAACTATTTCCAAAATCAAAATATATACAAGAACTCACAGGATAAGTGAATCTTTTCAAAATAAGCAATTTAAAAAAAATAAAAAGATATAAAAGTACTGAAAGACCCTATAGAGGTGCAGGAAGAAGTTGTCCAAATTATGACTTAGATTGGTTATGAGTGGGTTTTGGCCCAAATACAATATAATCAAGACAAATTCTTTCTCCACCCCTATATCCTCTTCCTGTACCCCCATACAAAATTTTAATTCCATAATTGCCCTTGTTAAAATTATCCAAATACCCTTCCTTCATTAAGTAATTTTGAAATTTCTGGTAGGACACCCAGATGAGGCCATCCGGTTCTCATTTTTTGAAATTTGAGAACTGGACAGTCTGACGTCCGGTTCATAAATTGTTAACCGGATGAACTGGATGGGAGGTGCTATCCAGTTTGTAAGTTGTGAACCGGACGCCACCCCTTCCGGTTGTCATAAGGTAAAAAAATTGCAAACTGGATGGGTAGTAGGTGGACCTCATCCGGTTTGTAAATTTGTGAACCGGATAAGGGTGTCATCCGGTTCACATTTTGTCAATTTTTTTTTTAAACTGCATTATGACAGATTGGTGAGGAGCATTAATGTGCTTGAAAGTAAAAAAGAAATGAATAGTCTCTTCTTTCACTTCTCATTCCAATTTCCAACACCCCATCTTAAATGAAGAGTCTCTCCTCTCTCCTGCTGCATTTCATCAAGGCAAATAAAGAGTCAAAGAAGAGTCTCATCTGCTGTATTTCAGATAGAGTGTCTCTTTGACTCTTCATTTGCCTTAATTAAATTAATTTAATTTTATGAAAGCCAATGAATCAATGAAAGAATTCATGGAGAGGAGAGATTCTTCATTTAAGATGGGGTTGGGGTTGGAAATTGGAATGAGAAGTAAATACAGGAACTCTTCATTTCTTGTTTACTTTCAAGTATTAATTAGATGGTGATAAGTAACAGCTAACCAACTCCTCTGCTCCTTCCCAATCCATATTAATTTTAATTGGGTGGTGATAGGTAACAGCTAACCAACTCCTCTGCTCATCACCAATCTGTCACAGTGCACTTTAAAAAAAAATTTGAAAAAATGTGAACCGGAAGGCACCCTTATCCGGTTCACAAATTTACAAACCGGATGAGGTCCACTTACCACCCATCCGATTTGCAATTCACAAATTTACCTTATGACAACCGGACATGGTGGCGTCTGGTTCACAACATACAAACCGGATAGCACTCCCGGATGGCCTCATCTGGGTGTCCTACCAAAAATTTTAAAATTACTTAATAAAAGAAGGGTATTTAGGTAATTTTAACAAGGATAATTGTAGAATTAAAATTTTGTATGGGGTGTAGGAAGAGGATATAGGGGTGAAGGAAGAATTTATCTAGAATCAAATCCTAAACCTAAAACTCCAATTTTGGGATCCAATAGAGGTGGTTGTTAATCTCACCCCTTCTTCAGAAAAGATGTAATAAATAATTATTTTGGATGGAATATTTTTTATCCCTTCAAAATGTGCAAAGTATATCAGAGGGAAGACAAGTAATTCACTTAAGTGATTTTTTTTAATAGTTTGAGTTTAATGTCCGAATATTGATAAGACATTTATTTATGTTATGATCAGGCATGTGATAACAAACCCGTTCCATTTTAAATCAATATTCATTTTAAAGTAGCATTTTAGAAAATCTTACTTTATATAATTAATTTATCGCTTTTGGGATACTTACTTCTCTTTTTTAAAGTTACTTATGTTTTTCATCACATAAATATTTTGTAGATGTTTTGATAGAAATATTTCAGGATGCTTTGATACCTGAACCAAGATGAATATTATATTTGTGTAATTATTTGAATAGAGTTGTGGTCAATGTCAAGTTAGTTTACAGTATGCTTTTAATAATTTTATTGAATTGTCAAGTTCGGATTCCATAACATTTTGTATCATATTTTCAGGCTATCAAAATTTTAAATTCTACATGAAATAACGATTCCTACAAAATATGATTTTCGGGAAATATCATTTTCAGGAATAAAAAAGGATTCTACGTACTAAACAAATTCTAAGGTAACATTACTAGTGACTAAATAGTAAAATATTATTAGACTATTTTATTTATTAACTAAAAAACTGTTTGGAATTGTCAACGTATATCTCTCTCTTTAAAATTTATTGAGAATTAGCAAAAATCAACAGCCGCAATAGTGAAAAAAACTTAACATAAGTGGATTTTAAGATCATTTTCATTGAAAGTTTCTTACTAAAATTTCTTATGGATAAAAATATTATTTTTATACAAATCCTGCAAACTATCTTCTAAAAGTGAAAAATATTATTTTAATACAATTTCAAAATATAAATATTTTAACATGGAAAAAAATTATTTACATAAAGAATTCTCTTTGATTTTAAGAAAAAAAAAACTATTTGTAAGATTTACATTACCGATAAAAAAACTTTCCTTTGGAAGATGCTCTAAGAAGAATCCAAAGTAATATAAATCCAATCAGTACAACATATCTATCTTCCTTGGTCAGAAAATGGAGGTTAACACCAAAAGAGATTGGTTGAAAGAAAATGTTTAAACGTACGAACAAGCTTTTCAGAAATGCACGAAACCCTAAATTTTTCTTTTTGAGCTACATTTCTTCCTTTTGAAACAATGTCATGTTTCTCCACCACCTACCTCATTAGTTGCATAACTTTTTGTAAGAAGTCATCTATACTAATTTGTATTGTTAAATCTGCTTCATACAATACAAGTACCACGAAATTGTACAAAACACAAGGAAACCCTAATCATGGTATGGTTGATTAGGTTGTTTTGGACAACATGGCTAAGATAAATCACTACTTAACATGAAATCAAATACCATTAATCTTTTTTGTTAATTAAAATTGTTGAACACATAATATATACTTTTTTGAGATTATTGACTTCACACCCCTTACTATTTTTTCTTTAAGAGTAATTGAAAGCTTGATTTTCATGTCCATGTTACATAAGTGTGTTTATGAAAGAAGAAACATAGAAATGAGAATTAGGGTTTTTGGGCCTCATGTGTGTGTGTGAAAGAGCCAGGTAGGTTGTGGAGCACTTACTTAGCCACAAAGGTCATTTCAAGTTAGCCACTAAACACACACACACTCACAGTCTTGATTTGGAATTGTCACTAAGGTTGGCCACAAGAAGCAAGCAAGTGAAGTGAGTGAGATGCAAATAAATTATGCATTTTGTATGAAGCAGAATGGAACAAGACTTGTAACTGATGAACATCTATCTCCTTTTGACCAAGGAAAAAAGTAACCCTATCCTATCCGACCAAAAGAGATGTTCCCCCCACCCCTCCTTTTCATCTTCATTTTCCAAATCAATAATGCAACCCATCATAATACTATTATTATTATTTTTTAACCTAATCTCATTTTACTCTTTCGTGTATATATGCTGCAATGTGGAATCAAAAGGAAAGGTGTGATTAGACACCAATATGGAGAATTTTTATTTTATCTTTTGTCTCTTCAAAATTTCATGTATGTGGCATCACCTATCTCTTTTCATTCATGGGACATATGCTATAGGTAGTTGTGTTAAGTCTTTTTATATCAACAAAATGCAATATAATTGAATTTTGTCCCAAAACAATTCAATTGAGAAAACAAATTACACGGGCCAGAACAAAATTAAAGTTTCCTTATATGTTAATGTGAATATAATATAATTGTAGACATTTATAAATATATAAAATTATATTTATAAATAATATTATAAAAATAGTTAGTTTATTAATAAAAATTTAAAAAATAGTGTGTCTATATTCATATATTATAAAAAAAATACAAGCTTTTGAATAGTGTTTCAATAAAAAACATAAAGTTTTTTGTGAAAAGTTGTTAAGGTATTCATTTGTTGGTTTTTTTTGTCTGTTGTACGGAAAATTCAAAATAATACACAAAAAAATTGAAGAAAAAAAATATTTTATTGATATTATAATTGCACTATAATATAGAAAAGAAATTTAATTCCTTTGAGGTTTTTTTTAATGCTTAAACTTAATGTCTGGAAATTATTGTACATTTATTTCTATTGTGACCAAATATATGATAACAAATGCTAACAAGTGAATTAATTGATAGTTTTTCATAAAATTTTTATTCTTTCTAGTTTTGAAAATCTCTTCAAAAATATTATAGACTATAAATATTAAAGATAATAGTTAATATTAACAAAAAAAAATCTTGAAAGACTTCACAAACAAACAAGGCCAATTATTTGACTAACTTTTCATAATTTTCTTTTTTCAATTTGGAGACATATATAGAAAGATTTACTAATCTGGTTTTTAACAAAAAAAAAAAAAGAAAAAAAA
>Ga0209489_101953_pt1 | contig 42426 bp, 19 predicted proteins | sample SiratrowhiteBW_FD_187527 | JGI IMG/M metagenome (GOLD analysis project Ga0209489, IMG submission 187527) | Root nodule microbial communities of legume samples collected from California, USA - Siratro white BW (SPAdes) (version 2) | ecosystem: Host-associated > Plants > Roots > Nodule | place... | reverse complement strand
GAGTTTTGCTTTCTCTCTCCAAAAAACCAAAAGGGTCCTTGCTTCTGCACTGTAGCAGTGGCACACATGAAGACACAAAAACTATGTTTTGGTTGGTTACAATGATTTAGAAAAAAAAAAAAAAAACATTGGTCAAGGAATAATAACTATAATATATTTTTAATTATTAGTGTAAAATTCATTGATATGTTTGCAATTAAATGACAAACTAAGTCATAAATCTCTAATAAAATGTAAATTAATTAAAAAGAAAGTGAAAACAATAATATGAATCATAAACAAATATCTTGAACTTTAAAAAATACAATGAAACAAAATAAACATATTTAAGAACAAGAAGAAATGAAAGAAATATTAATTTTGATGAGGGCAACTTTATATATTTGTGTAAAAAATAAAAAAATGAGAGAAAGTCTATTAAATTTGTGGCAATAGGGTAATTAGAAATAAAAAAGGTAGCATTGGTGTGTGTTGCAATGGACCAATACGAAAGTGTGAGTGTGACACCAAGTTTAGGTTGACTAGGAATCATGAGGTCCTTCGTCAATAGTAATGTGCTTTTTCCCATTTTAGTGTTTGTTGACAAAGAAATTTGGCATTTTTGTCATGACCCTGTTGTCACATTTGCAGCTTTTGGAGATGGATTGCAGTTTTTGCTGATTTATTTATCATTCATTACAAAGACCAAACTTGGGTTCACAAAAAGAAAATAAATAAAATCCAACCTTTATTTATATATAGATAGATACGTAGACAGACATAGATATTGACAAGATATATAAATTATATCTGTTAGATTATACTAAATACTGTTTAATATCTTTCCATTGGTTCCATTTCTTTTTAAACGGATTGTTAAATTCAAACCTCATCTCACATAAATTATATATGTGGAATTTTGTATTGATTTAAAATTACATGATATCTCAATAAAATTAACACAGTATATATATATATTTTAAAATATAAATGAACTAATCACTACTACTATTGTTCAATTTTAGTTAATTTTTTATTGATGATAATGATGATATAGAATTATAATTTAGTCATTAAATTAATAAAATTCTCTTTTTATATGCAATTTTTCTCTTTTTATATGAAATTATTAAAATTTCATTAAAAAATTCATGTTGTAATTTGATATTCAATTTAATATTTTTTTTAATTGGATTATTTTTTAAAACTCACCATTTTATTAAGATTTTTGACGTGAATTATATATAATATTTATATTAATTTAATATTATTTGATACACGATTTTATATATATCATCTTGTTATTAGTGAGACAACAACATCACATCTTTCAACATGTTCAGTTACATACATTCACTCCTTTAAATCAGTATAACATCTTTTCCAAATGAATGATTGTTTATACTGCTAGATGTTTGTCCTATGAGTAATTTCTATTGCTTTCTATTTAGTGTTATTTTACTATGATTTTTTTCGATATTTTAAGTGTCTAATATTAGTGAATACAAGATATACTTAGAAGGCATAAGATGAAACTTACAGTAGATTGCAATTTACATATAGTGTCGGGGATGAAAAGGTTTTTTACACCATATATTCATGTATTGTATGGACATGCAACGGAAACATAGTTTTAATTCTTATAAAGAGTTTTGTAAAATATTTAGGTTTTGTAAATTATATTGTACAAAATTCTTAATAGATTAATATGATATTATGATGATTCATGGCGTATTATTTAAATATTGTTACCATTAAAAACAAAAACCTTTGTACAGAAAAGTTAATTTGCTTTAAAATACAAAAATAACTATTTTTAAAATTATTTATGTATGAAATTGTATTTTAGATTATACATTTCAAAATACAAATTTCAAAAGAGAAAATTGGATTTTCAAATTATACGAGGGTGCCCTTTTAAATTATGGAGGTACAAAAACGTAATGCCCGTTTTTTATTAGGCTAACTTGATCTATTTAGTGAGTTCTTTTGGTCAACCCATCATACGAGATCTATTTTCTAGCTACATCCTTGTATCCATTTTTTTAAGAATTAACATTTTTTCTCCCATTTAATATTCTATTAGAGAGAAGCATGATTCTTTTATTACTATAGTGAATAGTATTTTTTAAGCCTTTTCAATCTTCATGAATTAGAAGCATTTGTTTTGGCTCAAGAAGTTTCAATTGAGGAGTGTCCCAAAATGTTGTCAATAGTTCAAACAATGTGAATCTTGCTCATTCCAACGACATGAGCGGTACCCATGATGATGTCAATAAACCCAAAGCAATTTAACAACACATAATCTTACTTCATATTTCTACAATAAAAATGGTAGCTACACCAACAAAGGAAGAGGGAAAGAAGGTCATGGATCCAATAGAGGAGGTTAATATTTTGGGCAGTGTCAAATTTATCAAAACTAAGCATGGAAAATTGGGTCAAGATGAATTCTATCAATTTCCCATTTACACATCCCTCTCCAACAATGTCAATACTCTAGTTAGTATTTTGTTCCCATTGCAAACATTATTTCTGATTCCAATGCATCTTTTAACAAGTGGCATTATAGGTTTGGTCATCCAAGCAAGATACCCTTTGTGTTGTACTACAACAATGTAATGTTCATAAATTCATGAAACTTACTTTGACTTTTATTCATATAGCTGTCATGCCAAGTTCCATCATTTACCATCTTCTGAATCTCGATGTCTAGTCTATTCCAGTCCATTATGAAAATGTGCAGTAGAAAAGTAAGGATGGATTGGGGAGCTGTAAGATCATCATGTTTAAGTATGTACTAAGGTGCAGGAAAATTTGCAGGGGTTATGTAAAACTCAATAGGGATTGAAGGGTTCCTCATTTTACAAGTGTTAGGGATACCCTAGTTAAAAAGTAAAACATGTTTTGGCTAATCAAAGAACAAGAATCACTAGCAATTAGAAAAGACATGGACATTTATTAGTTGATTATATCAAATCATAACTAAAGTTGGTGCTCATTTTCTAGATTGATTCTTGGTAGAGAATGTAAAGGTGGTCGTATAGTAAAAAAAAATCATGCAACATTCATGTGGATGGAGCCTCTTAAGGGCAATATACTTTTTCATTCCTTGTCATCAATTTTTTTTTATATACAAATCATACCTTCCACCAGGTGAATCAATGTGTGTGTAGCCTAAAGGTTCATTTATCACTATATATAACTATCTTGAATATCTTGGAAGCAATATATAACTACAATCTACCTATAAACTAAAACAACAAGTTCAATAACAAAAAAGATCAATATTCAATGGCATTTGCATATGAACAATCTCTTCTTTTGTTGATGTTTTTTTCAACATGTTTCTCATCAACTAGCAGCATTTCATCTGTTAAACCTCAAAGACTGGTCTCCAGACTCATTCACCCGGGCTCAATTCACCATCCCCACTACAAGCCACATGAAACAGCCAAAGACCGAATGGAACTTGATATCCAACACTCAGCAGCACGTTTAGCCTACATACAAGCAAGGATAGAAGGTTCTTTGGTCTCTAATAACGACCACAAAGCTAGTGCTTCTCCCTCCTTAAATGGTAGAACCATACTGGCCAATATCTCAATAGGCCAACCCCCTATCCCACAACTAGTTGTTATAGACACTGCCAGTGAGATCTTCTGGGTCATGTGCTCCCCTTGCACAAATTGTGACAACCATTTAGGTCCACTCTTTGACCCGTTAAAGTCTTCCACTTTTTTCCCACAGTGCCAAATACCATGTGTCTTCAAGGGTTGCAATTGTGACCCTATACCATTTAGTGCCTCTTATGCAGATGGCTCCACCGCTTCAGGAACATATGGTCGTGATACTGTTGTCTTTGAGACAACTGATGAAGGTACCTCTCAGATATTTGATGTACAATTTGGATGTGGCCGCTACATTGGATACAATTCAGATCCAGGACACAATGGAATACTAGGATTAAACAGTGCAGCAGATTCTCTGGCAACAAAAATTGGCCAAAAGTTTTCTTACTGCATAGGCAACCTGGCTGACCCTCATTACAATTACAACCAACTGATATTAGGTGAAGGGGCAGACCTTGAAGGTTTTTCCACCCCTTTTGAAGTCCACAATGGCTTTTATTATGTCACCATGGAAGGCATAAGTATAGGGGAGAAAAGGCTTGACATAGCTCCAGGAACTTTTGAGATGAATGAGAATGGCACAGGAGGAGTCATCATTGACACCGGCAGCACTATCAGCTACCTAGTTGATGATGTGTATAAACTAATATACAAAGAAGTTAGAAATCTCATCGGTTGGTCCTTTAGAGGAGCAACAATAGAAAATTCCCCATGGATGTTGTGTTATTATGGTAGTATCAGTAAAGATCTAGCTGGGTTTCCAGTGGTAACATTCCATTTTGCTGATGGAGCAGATTTGGCTATGGATTCTGGAAGCTTTTTTAGCCAATTCAGTAATGACATGTTCTGCATGACTATAGGTCCAGCCAGTAACATCAACATTAAAAGTAAGCCTTCAGTTGTTGGATTGTTAGCCCAACAGAGTTACAACGTGGGATATGACCTGGTCAATAACTATGTTTACTTCCAAAGAATTGATTGTGAACTTCTTAGTGGTTGATGATTGTGAATGCATTCACAAATCACAACTCTTGAACTCCAATTAGATCAAGTCCACAACAAAAGCATTATTTGTACACTAACAAGGTAAAGTAAATGGCAATGCGTTGCTCTCATAGCATAGACATTATAACAACTCTTGTATTCTAGGTATTGTGATAGTAGCAATCCTCCAAGCTCAAATATAAGCAAAGACAAATTATTCAGACTACATGTTTGGAGACATTTTTCTGTAAAGACTTCCAAGAAAGAAAAATAGGAAGAAAAAGAGTTATTTTATGTAATATCTCTTCAATTATATTTTTGTTTAACTTGTACAAAAACTATTTTTAACTCATGAAAAAAATTATTTCATTTTTTTCTACTTATTTTTCTCTTTCAAAATTCATATTTGTCAAAACATACTTCAAGAATGATAAATAAAAATAACATCACTAAATTGCACCAATTTCAATTAAACACTTCCTATCAAGAATAAAATAGAGTCATTTCACAATAAAATCAGAATTAAATTAAATATATTTTTGGAGAGGGTATCAATAAATAAGAAGAAATTAGTTAGAATTAGGCTAAAATACAATTTTGCACTTACAATTCTGGTTACCTCGTTTCAAAGGCACATTTTTGGTCTCTTACTCTTTTCTAAATTAATGATTTTAATCAAATTGTTCTTACATAATATTAATTTGAACAATTTGAAAGATTCATGAATACATCACAATTGTTCTTACACAATATTAATTTTCAATTACCAACAAAAAGAAAAACTCTTTTCACACCTTCCAATAATGTTATAGTTCTATTATTGGTGACATGAGTAAATCATTCTTCCAGACAGGCATTTTTCAATGTCTAATTCCAGCTTTCTCCATATTTCAGCCATCTCTGTCACAGGCTCAAGACACAGCCGGTTTGCAATTACATGCAACTAGCTGAGAAATACTTCAACTTCATAAAAAAAAAACACTCGATCTATAATGCCAGAGAGAATAAGGTAAAAATCTAATCTTTCAAAATCAACCATCATTCAGTTGAAAGAGGGGAAGAGAGGCGGAAATACAAAGAACAATAAACCAACTCAATATGCTTATTTATTATAACATGAATAGAAAGAATAAAACTTACATTTAATCACCATAAAGAGAGGGAGCAAGACTTTGGTCGAAACAAGCCTAAAGCAGAAATTAGCATACAGTTTATCACCTTTCTTCTAGAAATACAACAACATTATGACAGCTCCTGTATTCTGAGTATTGTGTTAGCAGCCATCCTATATGTATACCATGAGCAGTATCAGAGTAGAAGAACCAATCACAGATGGAAAAAATCTTACAAAATGGTGGAAACTTTGCTCAGAGCAGTAATGTGTAATGTTCAACACACATTGTGACACCTTTACTGCTCTTGACAGTTACAGAAAGTCATTTTATTGAAAATATGTTTCTATACAGTTTTTGGTGAACACACACACGCACAACTTGTTCGTCTTTAATATTTTGATTTATTTTAATTAGGCTCTCTATAATTATAAGAATATCTTACTATAAAATATCCTATAATTATTTGTATTTATTGTCATCCATCTGAATCTGTATAAAATGGATGCTCAGTTTTTTGCATCTCTTCCATCTATTTCTCTCTCTTTCATCTATTTTTTCTCTTTCATTTCAACATATATATTGCTAATTATTAAGTAATTTCAAGGGCAAAAAATATGTAATTCATCCTTAAGTCTCAATCATTTGTCAAAAGATTGTCAGCTCAGCACAACCCACAACCATTGTTTAAGTGTTGCTTGAAAACACATTTCTTTTTTAAAATTTGAATTTAGTTGCTCCAAAGAAGTTCACAGGTCTAGTTCATCAAAATGTTATGCTTCAAGAAAAATTAAAGATAAACAGTATTTTTTATCATGAAAGATAAGAAAGAAACCAGTTTTCTCTACATGTGTTCTGAGTGACTATATGTAATCTTAGCCAAAGGTTCATTTCTTCCAAGCCAGGAACCTTTCAGATGCAAGGTTCTTAAAACGAATATATGAAATGACTAGAAATCACAAAGTACAGCAAGTATAATCAAAACCAGAATCTTCAAGTCAACGAAAATTGAAAAGTAGAATAAAATAACAATTCAAGAATTTGCATTGGAAACAGCATCATCAGAAAACTTCAAAGTTTCCGTTTCCTCATCAAAATGCGGATTAGCCTTTCTTCCATCAATTCATAAAAATTTTGAGTTTATGAAAAGGAAAAGGAAGTCTGGGCAGTGTGTGTACAATATCTCTTCCCTAATTTTTCCAGGTATTTGGGTTTCCTTGTCTGCTTTCCTTAACTTATAAAATTTTATTTCTTTTTCATGTTTAATAAAGCCTATTTTATGAGGATGTTATGATTTTTGAGTCCATATTTATTTTCTGAACAAAAGGTGTCTAATAAACAGCAGTTAGACAGAAATAGCAATCATGACATGACACTCTCACAAAAAGGCACTAAAAGAACTACTTCATACAAATTAAAGTGTTTCAGTCTGTTCATTTTGAGCCTAAGAAAAAATACTCTGTGTTAATTTCTTTGGTATACAAGCACTATATTAGCCAGCATATCACAGCAAACAATGAAAACCACGAATGATTGAAAACAGAAAACAAATAGAGTATGAAACTAATTTCTTCACCTATCAGTGTAAGCATATACAGTTTAATAAAGTGAAAACAAAATGTAACAATAAAATGAAAACATTGAATAGTTGTTGTAGGTGAAACCAATTAAAAAAATAAAGGTTCAATTTGATCTTCAACAAGATGTGTTTTACCAGAACCATTGCTGTAGCTAAATCCCTTTACTGGAAAGAACTATAATTTAACCAACAAACCCAAATTAGATGAGAAAGGGCTATATATATTACCATTTCTATAGTGGCTCAATGTTGAGTCCAACAGGTTCCTTAGTAGTCACTTTATAGGTGAAAGTGCCAAACGGGAGCAAGACATACAGTAGTTCATCAACCATATTGCATAACTGCCTTTTCATACAGGATCCAGCACTGATTCTGTCCTGTGACTCAAAGCATAACACAAATTATCAGAAATAAAATGGGCATGTCAAATAATACCTTGAATGAGCTTTCACTGTCTCATGCTTCACACTATAGTTTATCATAAGGTTATGAATTTAACAAAAGAAGTTTATGTACTTACATAATTTAAAAGGTGACATTAATCTTTCAGGTAAGTTCAATAAATTGTGTTAAGTAACAAAGGAATGGTAAACCATTATACACGTATAGACACTTTAGAAGCTTAATTATGATAAAAAATTATGTACCTGCAGGTCTCATCCGCGTGCTCTCTTTGCCAGCAGCACACAGGGAGTAGTTCAAACACTAAAAGAATCCTCATTTTTTTCCCCACAAGTTCAGTTCATGGACTCTGTTAGATCAGAAAGCATTTCTTTCGCTGATTGATTTGCTTTCTGAAGTTCCCCTTTGGCACAAAGTGCAGCAATTCTAGAATAATAGAAGTCAAAACCATGCACCTGGGATCTTGCCATACAATCACCATTATTTGTTGTAAGATTACTTACATCTTTGTCATCACAAGATCCAAGATTCGAACCACTTTTGCAAGAGGAAGGTAGAATGCTTGAGAATCTTGAACCAAACTCCTTGCATTCATAAATCTTTTGTCGTTTATGAAATCCTTGATTATAAGCGGACAACCTTTGAACAGGAACAAGTATACACGCAATTTCATTGAGAACTGTAACAGCTTCTTGAACCCTTCCTTGCTCACACAAAGTGGCAAGGAAATCACTTATTGACTCGGTATCAACCTCCTTATTGACTATGTTTATCAACTCTGCCACATTCTTGGAGTGGAGCATTTCTCTCAAGACACTCCTGGCTTCTTCCATCCTTCCCTTGGTACAAAGACCTCTTATCAAATATAAGAACCCAAAAAAATCAGGTGATACATCTTTCCTCTTGAACTTATAATAGAATTCAAGGGCTCCTTGCATGTCGCCCTTTTGGCAATAGCAATTAATTGCAGCACTTATAGTCAAACTGTCAGGCTCAATATACTTTGTCTCCATATCATTAAGAAACTCAAATGCCTTTTCTAATCGTCCAAACTTAGAAATGCCATCAAGTAATGAATTGTAAACTTGTACTTTAGGCTGAAAGCCCTTGACGAACATTTTCCTGAAAATATGCTCTGCATCTAGCAAAAATCCCTCTCTACATAGAGCATAAATTACTGTAGCGTAAGTTATTTCAGAGGGTACCAAATTAAGTTCCTCTAACGAATCCAACAGCCGAAATGCCTCAATAAGACATCCCTCATGGCACAATCCATTTATGATTGAATTATATATGACTACGTTCAATTTCATCCCCTTCCTTTCAACAAAGGCACAGAGGTCCAATGCTTTATTGAGATATCCTCCCTTGCACAAGCCATCAATAACAATTGCATAATCAACATATGTGACTGCTAAATTACCTTGAGTCTCTTTGACAAGCTTAAATGCATCTAGAGATCTACCCTCCTTTAAGAGAATCTTGAGAATAGAGGCAGGAAAAATGTCAGCTAAAGTGTTATCCACTGATTTTCCAAGATATTGAAGGGCGCTGTTGACATCTTTCAGACAGAGGTAGCATGCAAGTATATTTTGTACCATTGGTTCAACTAGACCATATTCTTTCAGGAAGCTATTCAAAAGGGGCATAATTTTTTCCCTGTTCCCATTACTAAGATACCCTCTCAAAATCGAATAATAAGACTTGCCCGTAACAGGTTGACCTCTCTTTTTCAGCATCACGCACATATGATTTGCATCATCAAGTAACCCTCTTTGACATAATAAAAAGATAGAATCATTACATACTCCACTATATATGTCTGGTCGCAAACCATCCATTCTGTAAACTAAATCTAAAGCCTCCTTTGTATTGTTTTCTTCAAAAACTGTCTTCATTAACATCCTAAATGTACCTATATTCAACTCGAGACCTGAGTGATCGAGTTCAAGTAATGCATCAATGGCCATTTCTGCCATACCATTCTTGCAAAGGCCATTAATAATACTATTATAGCACGCAGGTGACAGGATTGAAGTCTTTCTAAATTCATCAAATACCTCAAGTGCCTCGTCAATTCTACCTACCTTGCAATAGCCATCAATCATTGTGCAATAAGTCACTGAATTCGGAACCAGATTCATTTCAGACATTCCTTTGTAAAGTGCATAAACATCTTCAAAAGCCCCCATCATAAACAGGGCTTTGATCAGTACATTACACATCACAACATCCATAGCAATCCCAGCTTCTTCTATTCGCCTCCTTGTCTGCAAAATCCCGGGAATGTTCTCTTCTTCAGTATACCCATGCAAAAGTGTGCTGTATGTAATCACATCTGCAGCAACATTTTTCGATAACTCATCCGCCTCCAATGTCCTCCCATGCTTGGATAAACTATTCATAACAACATTGTATGCAACAACACTAGGACTGATCCCGCTCCTCTCCATTTCATCAAACAAACTAAACACCTTATTGAAATCACCTCTCCTTCCAAACCCATCAATCAAAATCACAAACACATATTCATCCATTTCAATTCCCAATTCTTTCATGCCCTCAAAAACAGCAAACGCTTCCTCCACCTTACCCTTCTTACAAAAAGCAGACATGATTGCACTGTATGTGACTTTATTAGGTCTATGTCCTTCTTTTATCATCTTGGCCAAGAAAGTAAACGACTTCTCCACGTCAGCTAGCTTGGAAAACCCATCTACAAGCACAGTATAACTCACACAATCATGACCTATACCCTTCTCCTCCATTTCCCTCATCCTCCTTAAAACCTCAACCAAAATCCTTTCCTCAACATACCCACAAGCCCAAGCACTATACAAAACAACATCCAATCCCAACCCTTCCTTCTCCATCCACTGCACCAAACCACATACTTCTCCAACCCTCCCCATCTTACAAAGAGCCCCCACAAGGGCCGTGCAAGTCACCACATTGGGCCTCAACCCACCACAATCAGTGACACTCTTAAAAAAATCCACCCCAAGTTCCGGTTTTCCAACCCTACAAAACCCAGAAATCACGGAACTACACACAAAATCATCAAAAGGGCACCTAACTCCATCCTCAGCCATCAACTCCAGCACCTCAACGGCCATACCCATCAGCCCCTTTGAGCTCAATTCATGAACTATCAAAGAAAAGGTGAAAGAAGAAGGTACCACGGCACGGTCCCTGACAGAACGGCGCAAAACGGAGAGAGCTTTCTCAGGGTCGTGGCGTTGGGTACAGAGGCCTTGGATGAGGGTGTCCCACATGAAGGGGTGAGTGATTTTGAAGTGGGTGTGCATGAATTGTTCTGCTTGTTCGAACTTGTGGGATTTGAGGAGTGCCCATGTGAGGATGGAGAGGGTTCGGGGGTTGGTGGGGGCGTTGTTGGTTTGGAGCTGGGAGAAGAAGTGGGTTATTAGGTTGAACTTTTGGAGGTGGAAGAGGAAAAGGAGGAAGCGGTTGATGGGTTTGGGAGTGGGGGTGAAGCCACGCTTGAGCAAGGTTTGGAGGGACAAGGGTCGTGGCTGGAACAACATAGAAGGGAAAACACAATGCTTGGATTTCAAAAACAACCTGGTTCTTGTTCCAATTGTTGTTCCAACATTGGAGGAAAATTGAAATGCTACTTCCTTTGGTCAGATTCTCTTCAGTTTGAGACAGAGTTGGAGCAGAGAGAGTCACATGATCAGAGAGGTACTTCACTTCAATTGGGCCTGGCCCATCACTGAATACAATCTCCGGTAATTTCTTTATGCACCCCACATGTGCATCTTATGAGATGATTAAAAGACAAAACTGCTCCCTTTGCTGCCGTCACCCCTTTTTTCCCTCTCCACCCTCTTACTTTCTTCTCTCACCCTTTAGTTATAATTAATTTATGAAAATATATTTATCTATTATTTAAATAAAGAAATCTCATTTCTTTTAAAATATGTGAATACTTTACTATTACATGTTGAGTTCCATAAAAGTTTATCTAGAAATACAATATGAGTTTTTTTTATATATGGAAGTTTGTAATTATTGTTTTAATTGTGATTTATGAATGAGGTCAACTAAAACAGTTTTTTTTTTAAATATATCTTCCATTAAATAATCTATACCTCTATATTTCAGGTTTTGGGTTGTGTAGTCTCGAACATTTTTAAATTACACATTTTGATTAAAAATTTTAATTATATAATTCGTAATCATATTTTAAATTATGTAATTGAAACCATATTTTATATTTTAGATTATGTAATTTATAATATCGTAATATAATTCTAAATTTTATAACTTAAAATATACTTTAGTAAAGTAGAAACTATATTTCAAACTATATGACATAATTGATCACGGGGTATTATGACAAACACATATTAGTAAATATGGATTGTGGAAAAAAAAACCTTTAAATGTATATATATATAATTTCTCATAATGATTGTCTAAACTCCTTCTCATAAATCTCACAAATCTTATTATAACTTTTAAAGATATAAAAAATATGTTAATATATAAACTCTTAAAAGTAAGTTGATATTAAATTCTTCAAAAGAAAATAAACTAAATAATATGTTAATATATAAACTCTTAAAAAGTAAGTTGATATTTTATTCTTCAAAAGAAAATAAATTAAATAATGTTAAACTTTGGTGCATTTTGGAATATTCAAAACTAAGGTAGCAAAACAACATAGATGAAACATTATTATATGGTAATAACATCCACATTCCATTCAACGTTTTTCCCAGTGGGAAACACGAACAACCCAAATAACTCTTCTCACCTCACATCAAATTCCTATGTCAAAATTCCCAACTTCATCATTTTTTCAACCATCACACTTTAATTGGAAATTATCTTTAATTATTTATGCAGACAAGTTTATTTTAATATTGCACTTTAAGTTTTCATTTTTTTTAATAACTTCAATAATTATTATTAAATTTATGCATCAATATTGTGTCTTACACATTACCTATTTCCTTCACTAATTGTTTTTTCATAAAAATATAATTATTCCTACTGTCCACCAAACTCTGTGTCTTTTATATTCTTTTTTGTACAATAAAGTTTAAACCTACAAAAGTTTTTTGCATTGGTTTTTTTCTTTATAACATTGTGTGTCACGCCATTGTATTTTATGGACTAACTAAATTAATCCCTCTCTTGCTTACGATTGCATTTGGAAAATAATTTGGATGTTGAAAATTGGTTTTGTTTACACTGAAATCACGTTTAGAGTAGTTGAATTTTGATTCTTTTATTGATCGAGAAACATATTTTAAGTTGATTATTTTTCAAAATTTGTCTTATTTGCACTTTATAAAAACAATTTCACACTAAGCTAACTAAACAAAAGTTCTCAACGGGCACTAAAAGCATCTTACCAGAATAAAAAAAAAATCACATTTTACAAAATCAATTTTTTCAAATTAAAAAAAAAAATCTTAAATCTGTCAAACTTTGGAGTTGAATTATGGAATCCGATAGAGTATTTATTATATAAAGAAAATGAAGGGATTAACTTACAAATTTAAGTTTGAATTTTTATTTTTTTTTTAAATTTTAGAATGGTTTTTAAGTTTATGGGAATTATTTACCAGTGCCTACTGATCCAAGTGGTAAATTTTGGTTCTTTTTCTAATGTTTAATTGAAAGTTGTTACAAAAAAATAAAGTTCTAAAACTTATTCTATTGAATTAAAAGTCTTTGAAAAATTTTACTGTTGAATTTCATAATAATATAAAATAGCATCAAAGGTGTTATGTGTTGAGCCACGGACACAAATAAAACTATTTTTATCAATTATTGTATCAACGGTTTACGAAAGTGAATTTTATTAATCCACTGTTGAATTACAATTGTATATTATCAATATTGTTTGTTCAACTTTTTGTTAAAATTGAATAACAGTAAAGAAATATTAAATGGCTCATATTTTTATAGCATCAAACTTTATTCCTAGAAAAAAAAAATTATTTTCACCTCGCACAAGAATAACTCCATGATACATTTAAGTAGAGAAAATTAAGAAAAAAATATATTTCCTAAATAAGAAATCAAATATTATAAAACAATATTTCCAACTTTTGACTACTCCAAAAAATTTGGAAACTTTATTGTCTGAAATAATTTATAAAGTAATTAAACAAATTTAAATCACATGGGAAGATACTTAGAAACGAAGATACGTACATCAAGCGACAAAAGCAAAAGGACAAGCGTCAATTATTTTGATTATTTTACATAAGAAATGAATTCAATTGTGCCAATAAATAAAAGCAAACAAATAATATAATAATAAGTAATATTATAACAACAATGTGGTATTTTACTCTAGTAAATTTTTTAATTTGAAAATAAAAAAAATATTTTCAACTCAAAAAAGAATAATTTTATGAAAAAAATAACTGAAAAAATATTTAATTTTGTATAATATCTCTCGATTGATTTTAGCAAAACATTTTTTCATGAAAGTATTATTATTGTTAAATTTATAGACATGCTCTTTAAGTCCACATTTACTCTACATTATAAAAAAAACTCGTTTTTATAATTTGCATTTTAAACGAATTTTGATTTTTGCAAATTTATAGCTCTGCTAAACACATAGGTTAAACAGGTTAACTCATATTGCAAATATATATTAAAATTGTTTCGTATCTATTTATATAACAATAGCATATTTAATCTATAAAAAAATTACACAACCAACAAAAGCAAACAAAATTAAATTTTGATTGAATTCATCTTAGTAATATGAGTTACAATGATAATCGAGAAGGTTTTAAAACAAAGAGAGAGTGAAGAAAACAATGATTGAAGAATGGGGTTTTGAGAAACTTTCCATTGGTTTCTAAACCATTTGAAAGAAAAAAAAAATGTTAAATTATGTTAGTTTTGTGCCTCTCAAAGTCCCACATCAGTGGGTGGAGAAAGGGTACCACCTTTGCTTGCTATAAATAAAGGCTTTAGGCCTTGGTATTAAACATCCCACACTTGAAGCATTTCAAGTGTTAAGAGTTTAAGTGAGATAGTTATATAGAGTGTGAGAGAAAGTTCCAAGAGTGTTGTGAGGATACACTGGGAATTTCTTGGGAACTCTAGTATTTCACTGGGGATCCTATTGGGTTTACTATATTGTAATTATTTTGAATATAGTGAATTTAACGGAGTTTTCCACGATAAATTCGGTGTGCAGTTTTCTTTATTGTGCTTTGTTTTTCTCCACGGAAATTTGGGCTCGCTTCCGCTCACATCCAGAAAGTGTGTTTCTAATATACGAGAGGTGTATTCAACTCTGAAACTTCTAACAAAATTATGTACAAATTTCTTACTTTTTTTTTTTTTTATGTGAATGATGTACACATCAATTATGAAGAATACCAAAATGTTCTTGCATAAAAAAATTATGTAAATTTTTGTGTTTTCTTTCTTTCTGGATGTGCCTTTCCCTTGCCCACTGTTTTGGTGTTTGAATGAAGTGGGTGCATGTCAGTAACTTCTGCAGGGAAATTAATGGAGATTCTTAGCTTATGTTTTTCACGTTTCAAGGAAAAAAAAAAAGTCTTTAAATATAAGCAATATGTTTGCACCAAAAGTGCTTATGATTGGTCAATTATAATGAGTTCATTAGAAGACACTTTGTACTTTCAGATTTTGGACACTTGCCTAAAGATATCAATGGTGATAATAAATTTCAATGAGCTCATTTGAAATATAATTGGACACTTTTCTCTGTTATTTAATAAATGTAGTTAAAAAGTTGGTGATGGGAAAACTATCTATTAATGAAAGTTGTTATATATGCATTTAATGTTTGAGACCAAATTCACTTTTCATTATGAATATGTAGTTTTTATGGGTGTAAAATTTTATTATATATTTAATTTAAAAAGTAAAATACTTATGATTAGTTATTAGTATCTTAATCAACTAATTATTCATATAGGGGTTAATATTAAGATTTATCACATACTAATAACAGAATAATATATTAATAAATAAAAATAATAATTTTAGAAATTTTTAGACAACAAGTTTTGAGAATTAAAATAAAATTAACTTTTAAACTAATATAATCACCAAAAATTAGAAACATCAAATATTATTTTTCTATCTTTAATCATGAAAAAAATATTATCACATAAAAAATAATTACTCTTATAATTTGATAATATATACTTATTATGTATTATAAATTTGTAGTAAATTAGACAAAAAAATTTGTAATTAAAAGTTAAAAGATATCAAAGTAATCCAATAATAGAATATTAAAGTTGTAAGAAAATTTTTGAGATACTTACAGGACAATAAAAAAAAATCGTATAATTGCATATAGGAGGTTTGATTACCTTAAAATGATTTAATATTTAGACTCTAATTTTGCTAAATACATGAATATAAGAAAATTTACTCTTGGTTATATATTTATTTTTTTAAAGGAGAATATTTTGGAAAAATACAAAACAACTAGTTGTTGTTGCATCTACTATGAAAGCTAAGTTTTTAGAATGTTTAAAAGCTACCATTCTTGTTAATTGGTTGTAGAACTTAATTTCAGCACTGGAAATTGTATATAGTATTACTAGACTACTGAAAATGTTTTATGGTAACTCTACAATAATTTTTTCTCTAAAAATGATAAGTACTCTAAAGGGAGGAAACATATGAAATTGAAGTAATTAGAAGAAATTTAAAAGTAAATAATATATAAATTTTATGATAATAGACCCTCTAACAAAGAAATTTCTACCTAAATATTCGTTAAGCCTTTTGAAAATATCAATGTTATTGTTAGGAATTATGATAGAGTATTTCATTTATTTTTTAGATAATTTCTACTCAAAACTCATTTATGATATGCTTTTGATTACTTATTCTATATGTTTACATGTATATTTATATTATAATAATATAAAGATGTATCATCTAATACATTATGTTAGACCAATTATAAACTTCTAATTATGTTTATAATATAAAGATATTTAATTTATAGTATATAAAATAGATAAGGTCAATCAATTCAGTAATATACAATTACCATAACTCAAATTAATTCTTATTCTTGCTTATAAAATATTATATTTATTTATTTAGTTTATTATTTTATTTATAATATATACAATATCACATGCATTAGAACATAGAATCATCTAATAATATAAATTATGATGTGTCATGCCAGAGACCCATAACTTATTAATGAAGTGATAAATAAATAAATGGTTAAATAATTAAAGGACTAAATAGTAAATAAGTTAAGTAAAACAATTTTTTTTATTAGAGATGCAATTTTAAAAGTTTTATATTCATTAACATGTGTTGACACAAGTAAAAAGATGAAATCTTATTTTCTCTCTCAAAGAAATTAAAGAACATTCAATATAAATGACAAACTCTAATTTCAAGATCATGTATGGAATTTTCATTTTATGTGATTATTAAAAATATTATAGTGTGCAATCAAATCCCCCCATGTATTTGAGAACAATATTTCAAAAATGATTGCATTTTAAGAATAGATCAACAATGAAAAACAAACTTTACCAAGTTCATACTCCTAAATTTCTCCCACTAAGTCCAAGACAAATGCATTCAAAATAAGATTATCGAGCAGCTACATCTCAGCATGAACATAGCATAAAACAAAAGGTAGCAATACAACATCAACATAACCAGCATCAAACCAAAAGGGTCAGACTCATCCGTGTAAAATCACACAAAAAGTTAGCGTTTCCAACACTTCAGTCAAGACCTGTGTTCTAAGTCCACATTCTACTGTTGAATATACATGTCCAACCAATAAAAGGGACCCACCAACAAATTCTCTGAGAACTGTGATTGGCAATGCTTCTGACCCTAACCTCACGTTCAAGCCAATGCTAATCATGCCATTATAGTCTTCTAATTGATGAGTTTATTCACCTCTCACTGCATGATCATAATCAGTAATTTGGCTCTAGTTTGAATGGTTCAACCGTTCAAGATAACATTTTCAGGTCTATTTGGTCAATTACCCGTTTCATACGGTTGGTATAGAAATTATGGTGTTTGAAAAAATACAGATTATGGTGTTTGCACCACTACAGAGTTTCTCACTCAAACCAACATATATAAATGCCTTTATTGGCCACATGAGTGTTTCCATGCAGAAGCAGTTTTATTAAATGGCCACCCTTTTGTGTCCTTGAATGAAAATTCACTGCTTTGAAGTTGAAGATAAACACAAGGAATCAGTCAGAAAATTCACTGCTTAGGTTACCAATAACCCTCCATTTCATATTATCAAAAGGCTGCTTAGGCATAAAAATACTAGAAAATTATCCCTCCACGCATCAATAATCAAACCCCAGTTGTGTATACTATATACTAAATTAACATAGTCATACATATAAGTACAAACTTAGTAGTTAGCTTTACCCTTTCATACAGCATCATCTACCAGGAAACAGTCACATATGGGAGCCTGTTTCTCTTCTAAAAAACCATCTTCCACAACCAACAATGTCCGTTTGGTTCATCTGAGTGGCTATGTGGAGGATTTTCAGCAGCCAATTTCAGTGAGCCAACTCACTGGAACCTCTCCAAAGCACTTTGTTTGTACCTCAGTTCAGCTTCTTTCCCCTTGCTCAAAACCATTGGATGGAGACACACAACTCCAACCAGGAAATGTGTACTTCATGCTACCATACTCAATCCTTCAAGCTGATGTTTCTCCTGTGGACTTGGCTTCCCTTGCAAAGAGGCTCACTGCAATAGCCAAAACCAGCAAAGGGTCCACACTCAAAGAGGGTCTTTTCTCAAGCCAACATGGATTGAGCAATGCTTGGAGTTCTCCTTCAAGCAGCCCTGCAAGGCTTGGTGTGGTTGAGCGAAGTCCTTGTCGAGTGCAGCCTTGGAAACCTATCTTGGACACCATCAGAGAGAAGTCTTTCAACCGGAGAAGTGAATCAGATTTGCAAAACACAATTGATGTTTGAAAGACCTTGAGTTGAGGTAAAACTAGGAAGGAAGAAAACATGTAGCTGGTTTGATTATCTTTTGACGAGGGAAAAAACTGAAATTTGAGACAAATACTATTGAAATTTCTTGTGTATAATTCTTTGTATTTGTGAATGTTCCTCAAGGCATGATCCAAATGATAAAGCACTTGATATTTCAGTTTGCAGATTTCATGAACAATCTTTGATTACTGAAAATGTGTCCTGCAATTGATATGATAATTTGGTTGTCCAATTGAAGGGAAAGAAAATTTTTTGTTGAGTCAGGTAGCAAAACTAGAATCATAGACATAATTTCTTCATTCTGAGCACCAATAAGGGGTGTGTAATATCAGATAGACTTTTCTTTGTTCTTGTTTTCAGGAAGTTTGGCCAAGTTAATGATGACTTTACCAAAAACTCTCACATGCCTACTTTTATAAAATAGTATTAATAATGCAGTAGTGGGACTAGTGGCTAATATAAACAAAACGGCAAATTACAAGGTTACAAGGAGATCAAGGGACCCACTTTTGAATAGGTAACAACAGTCCCAGATCACTCTTTGCATTGAGACAGAATAAAATGTTTAGGAACACAAGTTTCTCCTTTTCATTAACTTCATGTAGAATCTTCAATGAAGATGAATCAATGCTCTTCTCATTTACTAATCTTTTACTCCCCAAATCCAAGGAAAGGAAAGATTGACAATCTATTTAAAAAGCATTTCAGCAAATTACAAACCCCTTCTACAACTTAGTAAAATAAAAATATTTTAGATCAAAAGTTGTACTCATTAAATACTTCTTAATCTGTCTACTCTAACTTTATTTTGTACCACAACTTTTGTCATGCCAAAGCATTGAACTTTGGAACGGGATACTGGAACCAAATAATTTGTATGTTTTCTTTCTCATCAGTTGCTTCAGGTCAGAGACAGGAGGGTGGTGTGAATCCTGCAAACAAGTAAATACAGAATACTACTCACTGAAAAATATCCATCCATGATGTGTCATGACACAATACATTAGAGGCTTAAGCTTAAAGATTATGAGAATGTAATGATTGATCAAATGTGATAATTTTGTGACCAAATTGCTACAACTGATATGAGTACTGCAAGTGGACTCTGCCCAGGGTTGCATCTGATTAGCATGTCTGAAGTTGGAATATATAGATTCACCATAGCACTGAATAGAGGAGGTAGCTGCATGTAGATTTATTTTTTATGTATGATAAAATTCAAGATTTGGTATGTGTATAAATTATTTTGAACTAATTTTAATAATTTTTTTAAAAATGTATATATAACCTACATTTTTCACATGTAGACTAAACAAATGCTTTGGTCAGTGGTTACTCGTCTCAAAAAGAAGGGAAAAGATTTAGGTTCCAAGTTGAAGTGTTCCATCTTTTGGAAAGAGACGTTATTGATATGAAAAATCATAAAAAAAGTGGGACCATCTAATGGTTATGAAAAAAAAAGAAGTTCCGTTTAAGTAGTATAATTGTTAATTAAATAGAAACACTTTAAATATAATTTTTAAAATAATTATCATAAAAACCAATATTTTATATTATACATGTACAATCCACGGATGAATTCAGTATACAAATTTCTATATTACAAATTTATTCCAGTTAAATTAAAAAAAAAATTATTTTAGAGGAAAAGTATAATAATAATCGTTGAAAACAGAAAAAAAAGGTTTAATCACTTTTAGTCTTTATTATTTGTTTAATTTCTAAAAGGAATGAAGTGATATCCATTATATATTTCTTTAAAAAACTGAAAAAAAAAATAGATTTTTATCTCTTTCATTCGAACAATTCTCTGAAAAAACTTCATTTAAAAACATTTCCTGGATTTCTAATAATGTTACTTTTTAAAATGTATTTCACTGCTTTTGAGTGCTGAACAGTAACAATTATTGTACTGTAATGGGGGCAGCTGGTACAATCTTATGAATAGGTGAACATTCCCACCCTTCTTTGTTGTTAGATACCACAAAATGCTTAGAAATCCATGTTTCTCCTTTTGCCTCTCTTTCTTTCACAAGCTTCCTTTCTCTTTCCTCAACTTCAAGCTTTGCTTCTCTTGCTTTCTCCCAGTCCTTGCTCAATATGGCTTCACTCAGTTCTCCCCAAACATGAGCTGATTCTGTTGGCCACACACTCTGATCAACAATAAAATCTCATGTCACAACACAATTACTTTTTGAACATAAAGTTTGATTCTTTGATGTGTATAGAATGAAGGGTAGAAAAGAGTAGAATTTGAAGTACCTCCGAATCCTTGAGTATAGGAGTTTCTAGACCTGACATAACTTCCTTTGCATCATATATTACTCTTACTTCCTTACTATTTCTATCCTTCAATTTTATAATCCTGCATAACAAAAGGGATAAGAACATGCACTATGGTCACAAAATACTATTCTTGAAAATAACACAGGCATGTAACTAGTGAATAAGTTAACCAATTGTGTTCTCTACTATTATGCACTTTATATACTTATACTGCATACGTTGAAGAACAAGTGAAAGTTATAAGATGTGTTTGGAAGGAAGATAATACCTATCCCAATGACCATCAACTTCATACAAAACTTTTAATGAAGAGTCAAGGATCTTTCCTTTGATCACTCTATGGTTCCCTCCAATTCCTAGAAAGGAACTACTTGATTTGTAGGATAAGTCAGCTACTAGGCCTGTCTCTTGGCACCGGATGGTAACTGTGCCAGACCAATCAGCCGAAGTAACTGGAAAAATTCTGAGTAAAAGGTGAGGGCAATTCATTTCATATGTTTCACCATGATTTAGTAGCTTCAGCTGCCGTATACCACGCACTTTAGCTTCAATTGATGTGCCTGTATGTTCAATTTGCAGCCACAGACATAAAAATATGTAAGTCTTTGCAGTAAGAGGCTACATTTAGAGCACAAAAGTATAAACTGACTTGCTTAGGTCTGTTTGAATAATCTTTTCCCTCAGAAATTAAAATCAAATCATGTTCCTCAACTTATTGATGAGAAATCAAATGAAGAGGCTTTTCTAAATGTTGAAATTTTAAATTTTGAGAAAGTTTGATTTTTTTGAGAAAGTACTTGTTGAAAAGTTTATTCAATTTGGACCTTACCTTACTTTAACTATCATTTGTGAAGAATTTAAAAAAAAAAAAAATCCAAGAAGTCAAATTGTGCTGCACATTTCTGGTTTCAAAATCAGAAAAATCTTTAAAGGGTTAGATAAACACTGACACTGAGTTCCTAAGAATTTGGTCAAAATGGAAGTTTCGTTGGTACTAGAAATTATCAAATGCAAGGATTGATAAGAAGTGTGTCTAGAACCACTGATTCTTAGATTTCCCCTGTTGACATCTGATTGATATAATATGAAAAATATGTCCTCAGTATTGATTCTTTCTTGACATCTGGTCACAGTTTTATTTAATCAATTAATCAGAATCACAAATTTTTGCAGCAGCAATCACACAAAGTTCGAAACTTTTTGAGCAAACATCTGAAAGTTTATTTTTGAAATGGATAATAGTCTAGAAAAGGGTCAACATAGTGAAATACCATTAAACTTTGGATCAGGTCGCTGGCACCATATCATTTCAATGTTTTCCTTCTCATCTGTTGCGTGGAGAGCTGCTACAGGAGGGTGATGTGAAATCTGCAAACAAGAAGTAAACCAAGAATTTAATTATCTTTGAAACGGATATCAAGAAAAAAGTAACCAAGCCAAAAATCATGTTTCAAGTTTGAATTTGCTAGTCAAAAAGCCACCAATAGAGAGGTCAGGAGAAATAGAACTTGTACAATTTCTTGTATAGCAAACAAAGAAGTATATACAATTGATGGTTGATGTGATGATCAACAGAGAAAAAAAAGAAAACAGATGCAGAATTTGTTTATGAATAACATTACTTCTTAAGAGTTCAGAATGAGGCCATGTTTTAGAATTGTGACCAAACCAAAATAAGCATTTAGCCATAGTATTAGGAAGAGATGTGGAAGCATGTACCTGCTCCAATAACACATTAAGATTTCCCTTTGAAACATGGTGTGTCTCTCCAAGAACTGGATTATAAGGAGCAACCCCGAAAGTCACAGGGCGAGTGGTAGATATGCTCCATGCTACAACAGATATGAACCTCTCAATTGGACTATCTCCATTGTTGCACTTGCTTAGCAAGTCTGAACCTGTGCAATACACTGATTCACCATAGCACTGAAGTTGTGACTTTGGCAAGTTGAATAGTGGTGGAAGCTGCAATCATGGTAAAAGATTTTCATCATTCTCTGTAATATGGTGACTCAAATGACACCAGTTAATAAACTAAGCAAATGTAATTCTTCCTTTGAAATGAATTCAAGTATGTCAAAATACAACTAGTAAAGATAAATTATTTTTAAAAATTTGAAACATAAAAGATAAACAAAATTGAATTAAAATTGGTGAAAATTGAAGTACAATAACTGAATGTAAGTCAAATAATGTACTATTTATCTGAGTTTTTTTTCTACCTGTATTTCTAAAACTGGAAATTAACACCGCAGAACAATCTCTGATTTACGTGCTGATAATAAGAAGAAAAAGCAATTGTGTTTACTTCAAGAAAAATAAAAAAGAAACCGACTTTACATTTTTTTTTTAATAAAAGTCGTGACGTAGTTGCCATGTTGGGACATTATTTGGTCCCAGTGGGTGGCACAGGCTCTTGTAAGCCATAAATGTACATATTGATCCGATAAACTTTAATATCCCAATTTATCAAATTTCCAATTTTGTTCCATCCCTTAGAGATATTATCAAATTATAATGCAAATATCACTTTAAAAAGATGATTTTGCAAGATCGAGTTAAAGTTAAACTAGATTATATCAGAACTTGTCAAAATCCCTCTTCATTTTTATTCTCATTCTCAAGAAAGGATTAAATTTTGGAACTTTTATCAATGGAAAAACATATTAAAAAAAATTATATTAAAGGTAGATTACCAAAACTGTTTTGAATTTGGAAAGTGATAAGACAGTGCAAATATGAGATCAAAGTGGCAATGGAACAAGAAAAAGAGAACTTGAAGAAGAAGAAAAAGACGTGAAAGAAAGTGAAGTACCTGAAAGCGTGTGAGGTCAGAACCGGGGCGTACATTCTTGAATAAACTGAGTATTCGTTGCATAAGATTAGGGGCCTTATACGTGTCTGATTCAGATTCACTTTCTATTGTTAATGGCTTTGTCAGCACAATTTTCCTCTCTTTTTCCTCTTTCATCTTACCCTGCACCATTTCACATTCTTATTTTCCAAAAACGCCAAAAGGGTCACAAATATTGCCATAAACATGTGTTTATGCATTGCACGTTATCATTCTTGAACATTCCCAGTATATGCAAAAGTAAAACCAACGATGACTACAATGCACCCTTGGCCTGCAAATTGCAAATACAGTCCAAATCTAAGTCCACAAAGTTTGACCCCACACCAAATATTCTAAAATTTTCGATTTTGTTTTATGGGAAGGTCTAAACATTGTTCTGCAAACATATCGAACTTGTTTTTTGAGGTTTTGCAATTTGATTTCGTAACTTGCATAATGATAATGATGTTTGATTTGTATCTGCATAAGAAAAAAAGTATTCTTGAGCCAATCAAAACACTCTCAACCAAAGGGTTGAAATTGACAGGTTCCAAGACACTGTGCCCTTGAACTAAGGAGCAATAAATTAAAAACATCAACTTTTGTTTTCCCTCTTGGCATTCACATGCATGCTTGAAGAGAGAATCATTATAGTATTATAAAATAATATTCTTTCCACACAATGAACTGTTATATTAATTTTGTAATAATAAAGATAGATTAAGTAGCTTCCAAGACCAGAAAGAAACTCAGAATGTGTATATGAAATTGCATGCCTCAGAATACCACTCATTTGACCCTTCAAACAATAAAACCACCATCAGAATCTCAAAAGCAGAAACATCAGAGAGATTTTTACCCCTAGATCCTTCACACTTATGCAGAAACTTATTATGCAGAAAAAAAAAACTCATGCAGAAAAGAAAACATATGAAACAAAGGAAGGTAATCCATACAAAAACGTATATATATGATAGAGAAACTTATGCATATTAAATGAAGAGATTAGAGAACATACCAATGTTTATGATGAAGAAGAGAGAGCTTGAGAGAAGAAGAATGTCAAAGGATGTGATGAGAAGTGATTAGATTTGAAGAAATGAGACATGGGATGTTAAAGGAGAGTGTGCCATGCTTTGGTTTTGGTGCTGAAATTAAGAAAACTGATGTTTATAAGAAGAGCCAATAGAACATGCAATGGGTGGGGTGAGGTATATATATGTGTGCAAGGTTGTCTTTTTCTATTTTTATATATAAAATTTTTGTAATATCTATTCATGCATCATCATCTATATATTGTTTGTCTTTACTTTTTTTTTTTTTTTCCTTTTTTGGGTTTTTTTTTTATTTTAATTTTTTATTTTTTTTTTTTTATTTATTTGTCTTTACTTTAAATACTTAATTTATTTTTTATAATTATACATTTTTTTAATGAATTAGTTTAACATATCCCCATAATTATTAATTACACAAGAGTAAAATAATGCTTTTGGAGGGTTTGTTAATGGGATTTATCTTTGCTTTTTTTAACAAAACGGTAACAAAGATAATTTAGAAAATCACTAATGGTATCATATGATTTGCGTCATGGTTTTCTTTTTCTTTTTTTTTCTTTTTTTTTCTTTTACAGTTTTTATATATATATTGTGAGTTGTACCTATACAAAGTGCCATCAAATAAAATAAAATAAAAAATCTTTCTAAAGTTATTTGGTGAATATTTATACATCGAAAGTCAAAAGAATTCCACGCGTTATAGTGTGATATCATAGAATGAACCTTCTAACTTAATAATATTAATAATATTAAGTGGGGAAAGAACTTTGACCCAAGCACATGATTGAATAGTTGAAGTATATTATATGAATTACTTTCTCAGGAAAGTTAATAAAAAAAAGAAATATAATTAGTAATTAAGACTAAGCAAAGAGATATCAGATGCAATTATATTCAAACAAAGCATCTAATTAGTGTTAGGTCCATTCATAAAATTCAACTAAAATTAAATGTAATATTAATGTTCATTTCACTCACGTTGAGAATCTGAATATTAAAATTAAAGTAGTATCACATCTAAATTAGTTCTTTGTATATTATATTAATAGTAACACGTTAACAACACGTCAACAACACTTAGAAGCATTTGTGTACATATTATATTACTTGATAAAGTCCTAATTCATTGGGGAATTTACAACTAAAAGGAATTGTTTTTTTTTTTAATTTTGTTATTTTCTGTTGATATATCTGGTAAAATGGGAGAGAAATTAGAGAGCAGTATAAATTTTATATAATAATATTATTGAGTATGTATAGGACCACGAAATAACAACGCAATTTGTCCGTTGTTTCTAAATTAATTTACTATATCTTGTGCAAGTAAATTGATAGTGATCCATCATTGTTTTAATATAGTTATCCTATCATAAAAACTCGTGCACATAAATACTTCCAACTTTTCCTTATCTTCAACTAAACTTTTTCCTTCTCTTGCAAGTTACTTAAACTTTTAATGAGATGGAAAAAACAATTGTATAGGGAAACAAAGATTTGAAAATTGAAATATCGTCAAAATAAAGATTATTTTAAATGGCTTATTCAGTATGATTTTTTTAACCAATCAATATGATTAAATATTAATATAACATTCAAAATATATTTAATGGTTGAATTAGATTAGTATAAAAGAAACTTTAAGAGGTATGTTAACTTTCCCAATGCTTTGATATAAAAACAATGGTTTTATCAATTTGTTCCAGTAAACAAAGCACTTAAAAGTACTTGTGTTCCGAAAGAACATTTAGACAAGTATTTATAAAAAATAAAAAATAAAATAAAATAACTTTCTTATAAATAAAAGGTATAGCTTAACATCTGATCTTAAAGAAACTAATACAAGATAGTTTATATGAATAAATTAACACAGAAATCAATTTAAAGTAATGAAAAAACTTATTTTATTTTTAAAAAATACCGAAAAAGTTCATCAAAACATTCTTCGTGTATTCTATTATTCCATGCATGATATACATTGTTTTTTTTTCACTCAATTACACTTTTTGTTGTAGTTAATTTGGATGATATATTTTAATTTTTTTAAGATCTAGATTATTTTAATAATAAATTTTAAAGTGAAAAGGAAATTAAATTTATAAATGAAATTTATATGTTTATTATAAAATGTTTATTTATATTTTTTCATATTTTCTTTAAAGACTATCAGGTTTTTTTCCTCAAATTTATTTTTGTTGAAAAACGGATAGATTAAAAAACGTATTCAACCAATAGAAGTTTAGTTTTGATAACTAAAATTAATTTTATTTAAGTTTTAATAATTTTTTTCTATTATTTTGTATATGTTAAGGGGAGATGTCATTGATGTAGGATTGAATTTTCAAAGACTTAACTAAGTTGATAAAGTTGATTAGAAGGTTGTGTAGAGATTTTTATTTTTTATTTTTTTATAAAAACACACAGGTAAGGATAAGTAATAATCTTTAAGCATGATCTGAAGCACTAATAATATTTGTAGAATGGTAATGATATTTTGTTGTTATATTTATAATATCAACCTTGTAAGTAAATCTAAAAAGAAAAAAAAATATTGGAAAGAATTACAATCCAATGAAAAACATTCTTAAATATTTATAAAAGTTAGAAACTTTAAAAAATTAGTTGATTAAATCGTTTATTTTGAAGTTAAATATCAGTTAAATTATGTGTTATTAATCAAGTGAGATTCAAGTGCTATATAATCATTTTACTTTATTACCTTAAGTCACTTAAATAATATATTAATAACTCAAATAATATAGTATATAGTTCCAATAATGACTTACGGTTCAAATAAGAAAAAACTGATATGAGTTTTTTGTTTAACATATTGTGTAAGTATTACGTTGAAGACTTAAATAATATATAGTAACTTACATATTCTTCTAAAGACTTAAATGTAGTGTTAAGAGAGTTGAAAAAAGTGTCTTTAAATTTAATTCTTAAATTTGACGTGAGGCTTTTAAATTATTGTGTTTACTATCTCGGTCAAAAATTACTTTTAGATTCTTAAATCTGAATTGACATTTTCATTAAAAATATTTCGAACTCATTAATGGATTTATCAATCACTATGGAGATGCTCTTATCAAAGTTCTGTCAGAACTTACCAGTGGCTTTAAATCTGAGTGACTTATAGGTAAAAGGAAAAAAAAAAAAAAAAAACCGCTCAACACTTTAATTTTATTACTCTCTTTCTTATGACCTTTAAGTTTGTATTTAGAACATTAAGATGGACCTTCAAAAGAATTGTCCTTTTCTCTTCTGAGGTCCCCCTATACTTAGTGGGGATCTAAAACTTACTTCAGGGATTATGGCTTGTTATGCTTTGGTGGAAGAAAATAGGGACGAAGTTTCTGGTTGGCGTGATAACGAGTAATGAACCAATCCCAAGTTAAATATTTTCTCTTTAAAATTGAACCAAATTGTATAAAAGAAACCAGCAAACCATTAACGAGTATTGTTCCTTTTGGTCTATTTAGATTTGCGAAAGGAAAGTTGAAGACATAAAAAATATGAGAAAGTTAGAAATTCAAAAAACATAATGATTTCAAAAATACAATTCCGAAAATTTAAACTTTCTTTAAAATGAAAGAAATTATTATATGTTATGATAAAATCGATTGTAACGAAACATAATTGTTTATATTTTCGTATATTGATTATATCTTATGATACAATTAATTATGTTGTTAATTTTTTATTAATAATTACATATTTTATTATAATAAAATAAACAATTAATATAATATGATTAAAATAAAAAATAAAATAAAATATTTTATTTTCACTATTTTTTTGGATCTCAAAAATTTCACTTTTTACTTCTTTTTTTCCTGCTTTTCTTCTTTCCACTGCACTACTCCAACCCAATCCAAACAACACATTTTCTAATTATTTTCTTCTGTTGCAACCTGCTATAAGAAATTTAATATTATTGAGAAGAAGAAGCATTGGAATAAATAACAAGATGTTATTTGCAAAACTTTAAATGTGGAATAAAATAAAGCAGGAGTGTCCCCCTTACAGCTGCTTATCTTTACATCTATTCATCACCATATTATATTTTCTGAATAAATCTAAGGCCTTACACACCTTATTTCCACAACTTACAAAGAATATTACACGCATAACTTTTCTTTGCTCAGCAGACTAAAGCTATCTTGAGTATCCATTGGCAAGAACAGGGATCCTCACCTTGTGCCCTCTGCTTCCCTTCATTAACACCTCTCCAAAACTATACGTTCCCGTCACTGACCGAACAGTGAGTGTCACAGTAAACTGACGTGATGCACCTGCTCTAATGGTCATTGCTGGAGGGTTCACGTCAATGGCAACTGCTGGTTGCATCCTCGCTGTCATCGTGTAGGTTTCTTCCTCATCAGCAACATTCGTCACAGTGCGCGTGACAATTTGAGTTCTTACAAGATGGGAAATTGTAATGGATGGAGTGTTCAAATTTGATGGGTGGCCCAGGCTGTTGTTACATGGCGAGTTTGTGTAGTTCTTTATCTCATTAACATCAATGCCAGGTGTTGTGCACAAGAACCCTAGATAATCCTCATACCCTGAAAAATCAATACAAAAATTACGTAAGCAGTTCTTTCTTGTCTTTTTTTCTTGCTGTACATATTGATACTAAAACGGATTACAGGGAGGCATTGTCTTTTGTAAATTTAAAATACGTTCACAAAACTGGAAAGATAACTTTCAGACCTTCCGAAAGATATATTTAAGCACATATTTTAGTAAGAGAAGATTCCAAAAGAAGTCTTGACACTAAAATTTTCCATAAAGGAACAACAATATCTTAGAATAACTATTTTAACCATTTCTTAAATGACTTTTCTTTAATGGTACCGTTTAATTACATGCGATCGGTTGCAATTGCTGTCCTGATCATGGAAACCTTAAAAAACTTGACTTCATTGCCAGAATGGAAGTTTTGGATCGCTTTTAAAAACTTGCTCATGAATTTGCTCATATCGATTTAAGTAATTTGTTATCAAAAAATGTTGCAACTTGGACCCAATGCCCATTTCTTGTCACAGAAATTCCTAAATTTTACTTACCTTAAATTCTCACATACAAGCAAATTCAAGTTTATTGGTCAACTCAGAACACAAACGTGCCAGGAGAGGAGTACATTAGGGAGGGAGGGGTGAACAAACCTGCGTCAAAGACGAGGCCAGGGTCCAAAGCAGCTCTTGGATTAACGTGTCCACTCCCATAATCAAAAGCAGTGGCTCTGACCAGGTTCATAGCTTCTGATTCAGAATATTGCTGTGCTAGAATAAGATTTCCTGCTCTGTCTAGAGTTGTGGATGTTGTCATCAAGGCTGATTTAATGGCAGCAGGACTCCAATGTGGATGTTTTTGCTTTATAAGGGCAGCAATTCCAGCTATATGTGGTGCAGCCATACTAGTCCCAGATATCATGGCAAACCCCTCTCCTGCTCAAGCAAAAAACTGCTTAAATAAATCAATTTCTATAATATATTGATGATATATTTTATTTCATTTTTTTTTTCTCTCTTCCGTACTTAATAGTGCAACAATTCTTCCAAAAATGCTAAGAAATCCTGCCACATGTGTAGGGTCCGAAAGTCTTTCAAAGAAGTAGATCTATAGGCAAATATGAAGACTCTTTTTTCTGGATATTGCAGACTGAACCTATCACCCCAATAAATTTTACAGTATCATATCACAAAATTAAGCATTGTTATAACTTTTAAAATAATTATATGCTGACTTATGATTAGATGATGGTCTAAAACTAATTTTCTAAAAAACAACTAATTGACGTTAATTGAGAAAAAATAATAAGCATTATTTAATTGTATGAACATTTAAAGAATAAACTTTTATCAAACTACTTTTTCTTAAAACTTCGTCTCAAGAATAAAGCAGGGTTATGGGAAATAAAATCTCAAATATCATTAAATTTTTTGATATTTGTTTACACGTAAGACGAGATTTGTTTTATTTATTTTTATATTAGAGATGAAAGGGAGTAATTGTTTAAATAAAGGCAAAAAAAATTCAAAACATCAACATTAAAAGCAACTTAGTCAAACCATTACTTACCAACATAATTTGGGTCATCAGTTCCATTTAGAGACCAAGCAGCCCAAATCAAAGATCCCGGAGCTAATATATCTGGTTTGAGAAGATCTGCCTCTTGGAAGCTAAAGTCCTTTATATTTGGTCCTCTAGCAGAAAATACTGCTACTTGTGGTGCAGATTTATGGAGAATAGGCCTCAAACCGTCCTCAATTTTACCTGTAGCTGTGAAAGTCTTCACCCTTCCAGTCCAGTCTCTTGGTGTGGAGATATTATAATAATCTATCAGTTCCTGAAGATAAGAGTTTACATGTTCCATATAATTATATATAGCACACTTTGTCATAAAAATAATTAGTGATAAAAACATACAAAAAGGATGGAGTAAATAACCGGGTACAAGAAAACATATGGAAACAGTTAGCATTCATCATCCATCTCTACCTATATGTGATTAAAGTACCTTTGATTTGATGGCATCTGTGATAAGAATCCCAGGAATGCCAACAGGGACCGGATAAAATTTTTCTCCAGGAGAAACATTTTCAACACACAGAACAAATCCAACAGCTCCAAGGGCCTTTGCTGTTTCTGAGACCTGTTTTATTGATGCAGAACCATCAACAAAATTGTAAGAATAGCCACAGAGAAGAATATTCCCCTTTATTAAGTTCTTATTAAAAACTTCTGGCCTCTGACAATCAGTGGGGCTGTACTTCGTAACCGAAGAATCTAGAAGCACATCATTTGCAGCAACTAATGTGTATGTTTGGTTTAAACGTGTAGAAGCTGCAAAGGCCAATAGCAACAAAAGTAAATGAATTGTGGACAACCATCAATATGCTTTGGCACATAAGCATGAAGTTTGCAGAACACTGAAATGACTAATTAATTGCTAGAAACAATTCATGAATTTCATTCCCACCTGCACGGCATTTGTACCCCATTTTCTAAAACAAACCTTACGAATTTAAACCCATAATAACGAGCTGGAAAGAATGTATTAAAGACTATGCTGCTATCATTATCTTTTCACATAATAACTTATATCACCAAAATACCTTAGACAACTAGAGATGAATACCATTCAACAATTCTGTTACTTTTTTTGATAAATTAAACATGAATGAGGGAATAACAATACTCATACTGTTTTCTTCAATAACTTTAAACAACTTGATACAATTAAATCTAGTATATGTTTTTCGTCAATTATTGTAAAGAAAAATACATCAGATTATTTGACAAAGGCATTAGGTTTTTCGTCAAAGTGATCCACATCTACACTCAGAACTAATTGATTTTATTTGCAAAAGAAAAGATTATGACTTTTACTATCTTTTCTATTTTCTATTGAGTAAAGCAGTAAAATGAAAAGAGACTACCTGAACAATGTGGTCTTCTTTTTTACTTTTTATTCTTTACTTCACAAATTATAAGTAAGATTTCCATTATAATCATCGAAATTGTATCTCCAAGCATCATTCCATGATTAAGAAAATGCATCTTAAGAAACATAGTAGGAAGTTTGAGAACTCACGTGACAACCCAATTCCAGCTAAGATTTTTCCATTTCCAAGGATCAAATGGTTTTTGTATCTACGATCATCAATTGCAGCTGCTACTGTTGCTATCCATGGACTATATGAAACTAATGACTTGGGAAAAGGACCACCGTTTCCAGCAGCTTGTGCGACAAACACACCAGCTTTCACAGCTCCAAGAAGTGTAGCATCAAAAGGATTCAAAAACGTAGTTTTGGTGTTTGATGGAGGACTATCAGGTCCAACTGATAGGTTAAGTATATCCACCCCATCATGCACAGCCTGTTCACTTTCAAATGTAAATAATTAGACATCTTGAGATAAATGCTTGAAAAGTTAAGTGTATAAGTGATTGTTTAATTTTATGTTGAACTTCAATTTTGAGTTAGACTTTTTCATTCGAAAATAAGAAAACTGAGGAATCATTTCTTCATAAGCAATTTTGAACATTGCCTCAAGATTACTGAAGTAAAACATCAGAGATTTTCGTGCAGAGTCAATGAAATGAAAGGAAATTTCAGTCATCAATTTGTTGCAAGGTCAACAGATCATTTTGAGATAAAACCTCATCATAAACATGCAGCGAACGTGCATACCTGATCAATTGCAGCAACTACATCTGCAACAAATCCTCCAAAAAGTCTATAAAGTGCTTTATACACAGCAATCCTGAAGACAAAAAACATCAATTAGTTCCTGGTTTTAATCAAAAGTTGATCAATTGAGTAGGCGTCGTTCCTCACCTGGCACGGGGAGCCATTCCACTTGCTTTCCCAAATTCATGTCCGTACATCTTCACTGCAATTCCAGTTCTTCCAGCTGCAATAGAGGCTGTATGACTGCCAGATGAAGATGCAAGAAGAATGGGGAATTGTTAAAAGAACAACCGTTATCAAATTGGTATTACCCATTTCCTACGTTTATAAGACACAAATAGTTCTCTTTTATGCAAAGCACAGGACCCCTTATGAGAGCATCAGTAGAATTCCTACTTCCAAGTGAAGAAATCAATAAAAAAGGGAAACAGGGCCTGACCTCCCATGCCCATTTCCATCGAGAGGTGAATCAAAATCAATTGAAGGGTTAAATGCCCCCGCGGCTATTGCAGCTTTAGCAAAATGTTGTGCTCCAATAATTTTCCCATTACAAAAACTTCTTTTAGTGTCAGGATCAACCTCACATTTTCCTCTATATCTCGAAACTGGCCCATATGGTTCCGTGTTATAAGTGGTAAAGCTTGGATGGTGAGGGTAGATTCCAGAGTCCACAAATCCAATCACAATGTCTTCTCCAGCCCTCTCATAGCCGCCTCCTGTTGGCCACACCCCCGTTGGAAGCCCCAAAAATTCTGGGGTATGTGTTGTGAGTCTCTTCACTTTCCAGTCCCTCTCAACAGATTTCACCCCAGGAGCATGTCTAAGAGCTTCTGCCTACTAATATAAGAGATAGATAACACATGCTTAGATGAAGCTCAAAAGCTCAACATATGATTATTAACATAACCACATCATCGTAAAAAAGATAACACAAGACCTGTTCGGGGGAAAGATGAACAGCAAACCCATTGATAAGATGTCGATAGCTATAGAGTTTCTCATACGTCCCACTCTCAAACAGCAATCCCAGAAGCAAGTCATGTCTCTTCTCAAGGTGGCGAGCATAAGAAACCACCGCCTCACTAAAACAAGATTAAAACCTCACAAAAATTAAACAAAAACTCAATATCCAGCCTTTAATCAAAAACGCACTTAGCATTAATTCACGTAAAGGAAAAGCATCGCAAAAACAGAGTGACGCGATGAATAACAAACAAAAAAAGAAATAGCCGAATTCCCAAGTCACCATACAGGAACATCACCACTTTATTATATTTAGAAAAAAATTATATATATTATGTTATCCATTAAACAAATTTTTACAACACTATTTTTTGAAATTTCTAAGCATTAACATCAATAATTTTATTTTGCACTTCCCTCTCGTCTCAACCCATATCTCTTTACCGTATTAAATTCTGTATATAAAAAATAATATCAATACAAATTATCTTAAAAGAATACCTTATCCGACCAACGGTTGACAAAATTTTCCACAATCACGTTCTTTTATGAGAATTTAATTTAAAAGCAAGGTAAAATAACAAATTCAACACGCGATTCCTATACTTAGTAAGAACAAGAATAATAATAATAATACAACACTAAATAATAATAATAATAAAATTAATAAAGTATAGAAGAATATTACGATTAAACATTACACCTCGAGGAATCAAGCTTGTGATCATCATCAGATTCCACCGCAGTGGCTTCAAAGCCATCGACACCACCTCTGTAACTTACAATAGGTTCTCCTTCAACCGTCACTATGTAAATCTCTGCCTCCCCGAATTTCGCAAGGCCTAACAGAATTACCATAAATACACACGCGAACTCGAACCTCATTTCTCACAATGCAGTCACAATCTCAATAAATAAATCACCACAAGCTTTAGATCTGTTCCATGACACAGAAAGAGTCAGAGAAGTAAAACAGCATAACATTAATTAAGGAAAGTGAAATTGGTGAAGAGAGTGAAAACAGAGTAAGCAGCATTGAGAGTGGAAGTTAGTTAACGATAACGAACCTGCGCGTGAGAGAGTGCGATCGGAGAAGAGAAAGGCGCGTGGAGAAGAGGAGGAAGAGAATAAAGGAGCGAAGCGAAAAGTGAAAGCGAAGAAGAAAGAATCGTGCGAGAGAAGAAAAGAGGAAGGTTGAAAAAATGAAGGAATGAATGATTGATTCAGATACACGCCATTCCAACGGTGATCGGAGAATGAGATCTAACGGTCACCGTTGGTTGATGAACATAGTGAAAGAGTGAGTGAGTGAAGTTGCTGTGTGATGAAGGAGCTTGGACACTCCATATATCCAAACTTTTTTTGATGGTGTTTTCATTTTTTTAATATTAATAAATGGGTTAGGTGGTGTTATTAAGCTTTTTAATCTTTATTATTAGTATATAAATAAATAATTAATTAAATAAAAATGTTGGTTTATTTTTCAATTTTTTTACCGTCAAATGAAATGGAATAATGGTTCTTCTTCTTCTTTTTTTCGGTGAAGAAGCGCCAGCGCAAATCTAGTGAAACTATTGTTGCTTACTTTTACTGGTTTCTTTGTCAAAAAAAATACAGAGACTTGTCCTACACTCGTAATTAATTAAAGGATTATGTTAAAAATTATAAAAGAAGTCATTTTTAAAATGTATTTGTATCTCTTTTATCTGTTGTAGGAGATATTGAAAAATAAAAGTAAGAAAATATAGAAAAGTTAGAAGTTATATAGATATAAGAAATAGTTATAAAACCAATTATGACTTAAGTTATATACTATAATATTTTATGTGATAAAATAACATCAAATTATAGGAAATTAAAATTTAAAACGTTATAAGTTATTGTAAATGATTAAATTATATATTTTGTAAAATAATAATTATTAATAAAAATATAAATATAAAACTTGAAAAATTGAAAATAAAAAAAAAACTGAGTTTAAGTTATTTTTTAATCAATTTCAACTCACTCTCACTTATTATTAGTTATTTTTTTATTTAAAAAGATCAATTAGTTATCAATCTAAGTTATCGATTTAGTCCGACTTTTAAAACTATGAATAAAAATATAGGTAAAACACTTAATAATTCTTTTTTTTTAGTTGAAATTAAAATCTTAATTCAATAACAACAAAAATATTTGTTCTTATTATATTGAAAGTTAATTTTTTATTGAAAACAACACTAGAAATACTTAAATTAGTGCAATTGAATTTTGTCAAATATTAACACTGATTAATATAACTTTAATATTAGCTTTTGGAAATAAATAAATTGTTTAATTGCTATAATTACTTAGATTTTTAGAATTTTTTCCAACATGAAATTGACTTTAATAAGAATATGTTCCCAACATGAAATTGACTTTAGTAACACATTATGTATTGTTAATATAAATTTCATGTCAATCTTACTAAATAAAGAGCATATGTTCATGTAATAAACTTTATATAAAAGGAGTAAAAATTTAGTTAAGAAAATGTGTAATAAAAGTGTCTTAATCCTAATTAATTGTTGATTTAATAATAAAGGTAAGGGACAACTTTTGATTATTCTATTGGAACTTGACCTAATTGAGAAGTTATTACCAGTAGTATTATATAAGCAATTTTCCATCTTAGGATTTTGTTGCTCTTTTAAGATTTGACATTACTTTTTACTGTTGTAGTATCTGTTTTGATTAGCTAGCTGAAGTTCAGAAAATTAATAACCAATTCCGTAATTAAAATTTATTTATCAGAAGATGTAGAATTACATTTTCTAATTCTACCTTTTATTCTATATCAGAATATATAAATTTCATACTTTTAAAATGAATTTCAATCTATAAGAATGTATCCCAAAATATATTTTTTTTAATTCAATATTTACCTTTTCTGAATATTCATCTCTTACTCTCTTCATTTAAATATAAGGAAAAATTATACTCACTTCTGAGATCTTACAAAATAATACTCACGCCCATCTAATTTTAAAACAAATATTTATATTTTTTATTTTTAATAAAGTGGTACATGTTGACTACAATTTAAATAAAATAAGATTAAAAATTAAAGTTTCAAACAAAAATTAAAATATTTTTATAGGAAAAAAAAATCTAACGATATCTTTTTTATTTATTAAAAACATAAACGAAAGCTATACTGTACCCATTGGAAAGATATCTTACAAAAATATGGAAATTATACACTTTTGAAGAAACATGTCTATATAAAAGTGAATATGTAATTATATATTATATGATTAAATTTATTAATATGTCATTATATTTACATGTTTTTAATAATATATAATTAAACCCTAAATTGACTTTTGATCTCCATAATTTTACAAATGTGCAATTTTAGTTTTTATAAAATTTTGATTATGGAATTAGTTTTTCAATTTGTCAAAATTAAGCAATTATGGTGAATCATTAATGTATTGCTGATATAAATTATCTTTGAAATAAAATGTATTAAAGGAATTGTCAAACATTACTATCATAGTTAAATAGTAATTGACATTATTATAACTTACATACATTTTAACAGTGGATCAATTTTTTTTTTTAATTTTGAAAAATTAGGTGACTAAATCTGTAATTAAAAATTTACAGAGACCAAAATTATATATTTATAAAATTATATGGACTAAAAGTGATTTTAAACTAATAAATAAAACAAGGTGTGTTACTGCTTTTTCATTAATAATATAAGGAAAATAAGTATTTAATTTTAAATTAAATATAGTATGAATGTTATTTAACCTGATTTTACCTGAGTTTAGGATAATTTTTATATAATTATTATTTTTAACATTAGTTTTCATATCAATGAATAAATCTAATTATCACTTGTTTGAAAGAAAACTTTATTATTAGATTACTTTACAAATTACAAATTATGTAACAATTTGATACTTGATATGATATCTCTGTCCATAAATCTGAAATTAGATATTTATAGTATATATGAAATCCATTATATGTTATAATATTTGGAACTCATTTTAAGTAAAGGTCTCTTTTTTCCGATTAACAACAAATTTTATTTTTGATACAGATTAGATAGTTGTTTAGATTCAAAAACCTTAAGCATTTGCTTTTGTATTTTTTGTTTTTGTGATTATCAAATTTTCTAAAAGTTTATACAAAATAGTATGGTCAAATTTTCAACAGAATCAGAATATCATGTTTTATCTTCAATAATCAATGAAGTAATTTGACTATAAATATTTTGAAATTTCAATTAACACAATTATACTACTTTTTTGTTATGACAAATTTATCATACATTTTATTTCTAATCCCTTTTATCATAAGAGGTCAAAATATATAAATACAGTCATTTCATTCATGAACTTGTTTAAAAAGAATCTTATTCATATCAAATTTAAACATTAAATAATTTATATAGTCACTTCATTTATAAACTTGTTTGAAAGCAATCTCATTCATGTCAAATTTGAACATTAATATATATTAGATATTAGAATAAGATATATTTAGATATTATATATGATTAACTATTTAATTTTAAATATTAAATAATTACTTATTCTATTTTTATGTTAAATTTATTAATATATTTACTATGTATAACTTTTACTTTTCTATAAAGAATACGTCGTCATTCAATAAATTATTTTATGTCTTTGTATCTTGATATGAAATGATTTTGGTCTCTTCTCTTTCTATTTGTATTTGTTTCCATTTTCTTTATTTGCACTATGTTAAAGAGTAAGTTACAAGTTTCACGTGCAGATAAAAATGACCGAGATGAATTATAACGAAAAAAAAAAAACTTACAAACATATTATTTTAAATTTTTAAATTAAAGATAATATTTAATATTTTAATATTTTAATATTTTGTATAATTTTATTAATATCAAATCTCCATTTATTCAATGTTAAATTTTATGTTATGATATGATTGTAGAACCACACTTTAATTGATTTTAATTGATGGCAATTGTAAGTCGTGGTTATTAATAATCACTAATTAAATGGACCGACAAACATGCTTGTTACTTTGACGAGATTGATTTCATAGTATAGACAGGCTCATCAATTAAAGTTATGATAAAACAATGCCAATGTAGAAATGAAAAAAAAAATTGCATATACAGAGAGAATGAGAAATAATGTGTATGGGCAAAATATTATATGCTAAAAGGCAACAATTATCCATTTAGTATAAGAAAGTTTGATATTAATGAACAAGAGTGATGGACAATAAGGTAGTTATCAAAATATAATTATTATAATAGACTGCTATTTTTTAAAATACTTACAAGTTAAGGTTAAAATGAATGAATATCTTTTTTATACATGTGAAATGTTATAAATACTTAATTATACAACTCTTTAATTAATAATTTTGCAGTTGTTAGAAAATAAAGTGCGATTTTATAAGTTTTATGAATTTAAATATTAAATATAATTTTTTTTTAAACCTTATAATTTGTTGTCAATATACCTATAAAATATATATGGAGATAAAAAGTGAAAGTAATTAATCACACAAATAAAAGCCAATATACTTGTTTTTTGAATAATAGAACAATATTTGATTTTTTTTTAAGATTACTTTAATGCCTATTTTTGAATTAAAAAAATAATGTAAAAAGAGATGTTATTTAAAATATCAACATGAATGTACTTTTAATCAATGAAAGGAACAGTGCACATATATGGCCTTTTGGATAAGAAATTAAAAGACCTTATGCAAAGTCATTTTCAGTAATTAAACAGACAAATGCAATTTAATCATATGGTCCATAATATGTTCTAATAATGGGATAAGACAAAGAGAAGCATTTTTGTTTTTTTTTTTTGGCTATTTATTTTGGAATAATGAAATAAGATATGGTTATAGGACGCTTTTTCCTGCACATGTAGGGTAGACCCACCACCCTTGCCTTCATGTTTATGACACCATGTGTTGTATAGGATGCCAATTTATTATTATTTTTTTTCTCTATTTTAATTTCTGATTTTACCAATTTTACTTAAATGATTTTGTGAAACTCTGAAACTTTTTTAATCCTAATATCAGATTATATATAATTAATAGTTACGAAGTATTTATTCAACCTGGTCACTTTTTAAATGAATTTTAAAAAGAAGATGATATTGTACAAAGTAAGAGAATATTAAAGTTTCTAAATTTGAAGTTTTTATTAATTGGTAAATTTGGTTTTTACAAAATTTGAGTTGAGTGAATCACCTTGTAAACATATATTAAATTTAATATAAATTTGTAGAAGTTATAAAGAAATATAGAAATAAAGAAATTATGCTAGAAAGATATGTAAATAATAGAAAAACTTACGAATTGTAATTATTCAAACCCATTACTCGATTTTAGTGTAAATAATAGTATGATTGTAATTTTAAAGCTTAAGTTAATACAGTTATTTTTTATAAGTTATTTAAAATGTGACATCAACTAAAAGTTTTACAGAAATAATTTGATTAAAAAATTAAATGCAAACACTAATTAAAGTTTGTAAATTGAAAAAAAAAAGGTAATTAAAAAGTTAATGCTGAGGTCGAAAATTAAATATAAATTTAAAAATAAAGTACAAATTGAATAAAAAATTTAATTCCTTTTAACAAAGAGATAATCCTAAAAGAAATTGAGAATAACTAGAGTAAGAGAGAATGAAAGCATAGAAAAGAGAGAAAACAAATTGAGTGAGAGACAAAAAAATATTTTTTAATAAATGTTACTTATACTCCAATTTGTACAGCTAAGAGAAAGAAAAAGAGTAATAAATAATGTGATAGAGATATAAAATACTAATAACATATAAATTATCCCGTGAGTCATATCTTTTTCTCTAAATACTGTTTTATGTTGTTTTTTATGCACAAAATAAACTGCTTAATATTTAGTTTTTAATATACAAATATATATATATAAATTAAAAAAAAAAGTTATATCAAAACTGTCTCAACTAATTAAATAACACATAAACACGATGCACACATTCATAAGAAATCTCAATTAAGAATCAAACAAGCACCATCATTTGATCAATTCTTTTAATTAAGATGTATTAACTAGTAATAAAAAGATCAAGAACCTTCAAAGTAAAGTGTTCCATATCCAAAAGAAAATTGAGTATTTCCAACAGCAGTGAGTAGTGACCATGTCACATGCAAGCACTTTCAAATATCTAATCTTTTTAAAAAGAATATTCCTTGATATTTAATGTAACATGCTTTAATTAATTTATATAACTTCAACCCCAACCTTTAATTATATTTAACTCAAAGTACTAATAACTAATTCATGCCTAACTACATTTTCATTTTCTTTTCTTACAAATTTACATGCCTAACTCAAAGTACTTCAAATTAATCCTCTACCATCCACCTCCTCATTCAAACAAAGCATATTAAAGTAAACATTAAAAATAAAAAATAAATCTCCTTTCTGTAAAATCTGTATAGTAAAGAAAACTATTATGAACATGATTAAAATTAGAAGCACTTTTGTTGAGAAATATAAATGGAAAATAAGAAAGGGAAATGTGACACTACCTTTATTGATTGATACATTTGTTGACCTTTTCCTCACTTTAAAGTTTGTGGCCATGTGTGATAGGACATCTTATCCTTCATGAATTTGTTGAATGTGACATGCACTAATTCAATTGTTATGAATGAGGACAATACCATTGTCATATGTGAAAAAAGGGTACTACATCTTTTGGTGTCAATAAAGGTAGATAATTGCACTCTCTTACTACTATTTTCAAGCATTCTTCAGATGTGGTGTTCATCACCATTCAATGAATGAACTATTAAGTTAAATGAACTCTTCTAGTATCTCCATTTTTTTTTTCATTTTGAATTTTATTTTTCCAGTTTCTAAACATAATTCCTAAAGTTGCTGAGACTCTAGAAAAAGATTAAACACAACACAACACATTTTCACATGAATATAAAATCGTTTAACATAAATGGTGGAAAAAAATAAGGACACAAAAAAAAACTTTATATTAATTCATCTTTAATTATTGAATTCTGTTAAGTACCTTTAAAAAAACTAAGTTCGTATAATCAAAATTTAATTATAAGCTAAATACACAAATTACTCTTAACTATCATGAATAAATAAATCATTCATAATTATTTTTTAAAATTATTTCTATAATTTTAAATAATTTTTTTCTATCACTTCTACTCACAAACAAAAACAAGATTTAAAACTAAAATAAGTAAATAGAAAAATATTCAATGAGATTTTCTTGCAAGATGTTTACAGACATAACAATCTTCTCACTTTTATAAAACAAAATATACATATATATATATATATATATATATATATATATATATATATATATATATATATATAT